>ENA-OXOI01000007-OXOI01000007.1-human-gut-metagenome-genome-assembly--contig:-NODE-7-length-103699-cov-27.859683_pt1 | contig 103699 bp, 103 predicted proteins | sample MGYA00249766_ERZ652501 | MGnify/ENA primary metagenome ERZ652501 (study PRJEB26925, sample SAMN05826637) | human gut metagenome | biome: ENVO:2100002; feature: ENVO:00000062; material: ENVO:00002003...
GAACCCACGTAGTCAGCTTGGAAGGCTGAAGTTCTACCATTGAACTACACCCGCATTGTCTTCTTAGCAGAGGTCCTAACGACTACTGCTTGTCTATAATAACATTAATAAAATATGATTGCAAGTAATTTTTAAAAAAATTCGCAATTTTTTTGTTTCTTTTCTTGTTTGCCTTTGTTAAGAAAAAAACCACCGATATGCTCACAGTTCATTGCATTTCGGTAGTTTCATTATTCGTATCATTCGTTCCTTCTTGATCAGAAGTATTTCCATTCGAAGTATTATCTTCAACTGGAGGTTCATCAGTACCAGCATCATCGCTTTGTTGATTATCCTTTTTTTTAGTATCATTCTTATTTTCTTTTTGCTTAGTAGAATTATTTTCTTTCTTGGAATCATCTAACTGCTCTTGCAAATTATCAATCTGCTTTTGTTGATCTATGTAATATTCATAAGCAAAATAACCGCCAACACATGCTCCGGTAATAATAAGCAAGATCAATAATGATAAAATAAAAGTTGAAAACTTAGAACGTCCTTGTTTTTCCTTTTTCACTTTAGTTTTAGTCTTTGTTTTTCGCTTTGTTTTTGTTACTTTCTTTTTCTTAGTTTTTGGACGACGTTGCTTTTTATTTCCCGTCTCCTCCACCGCTTCATCTTGTTCTGGCTCATCTATATCTAACTCCTCTAAATCATCATCAAACTCAAATCTTTTTGTCACTTATATCACCTCACGTATAAATATTATACACTGATGTGAATTCAATATAAACTTTTATCATTTTCCTTTATTTTACATATTCTTCTAAACACACACCCAGCTCATTTATTTTTTTAGCGTGTTCTTTCCCAACATAACGATAATGCCATGGTTCATACCCTACCCCTGTAATACTATTTTTATTAGTCGGATAGCGCAAAACAAACCCATACTTCCAACTATTTTGGATTAGCCATTGTTGTTCAACTGTGTTTTCCTGGCTACGATCAAGGCGCTGATTTTTTGTTGAAACAATATCTACTGCTAAACCTAACTGATGTTCACTAGTTCCCGGTCTTGCCACCCAAAAAGCTGCTTTATCGCTAGCTTCCACCTTTGAATATCCCTGACTTAAATATTCACTTACTTTATTTTGATAAAGTTGTTCTTGCTTCTCATTTGTCCGATAGGAAGAACAAATCAATGGATTTAATCCCTCACTTTTAGCCGCTTGTAACATTGCTATTAAATCATCGTAAATTCGCCGATCGACTGATTGCCCATTATTCAATTGCACTAAATCAACTTTCCAATCTTTAGGTATCGTATTTTCAAAATTAACCAATGTTAATAATTCATCTTTAACCACACTATTAGCCGATTTATTTTGGTTAGTTTTAACCTTATTAGCAGCTATCAGCTGATTATTACTTTGATTAACTTGATCGTTAACTAAAATAAATAAACTCATAACCAACCCAATCATCAACAAAGTAACTACTAACACTTTCATTTTATTAATCTGTTTCACTTCACCTTACCCCTTTCAATAAAAAAACATCTCTTTTACACTTTCAAGTGTATAAAAGAGATGCATAGAAACATCACCAAAGAAGCATCAAAGTTGTATCAATAAATATCATTATAACTAGAAACACTTACTGAATCGGTGCGATTATCAATTATTCCGAATAAATACTTATAAGTTTCTTGTTCAGTCAAACCAAGATATGCTGTTCCAAAAGTATAAATCACTTCATAATTTCTTGCTATATATTTTTTATTATAATAATTATATTGATATATTAAGTGCGTATCAACATCTATAGTGGCATTAAAGATTCCTTCTTCATTCGTAAAATTCACCTGATAAACACTGACACTTTTACTAGAATCAATCACATTACTATAGCGTCTTAATGTATAATTATAACACACATAATTTCCGTCAAAATTAAAATCAGTTAAAATACCAAGATTCTTCAATATAACTAATTGCTCATTAATGATCGTTCGGATTCTCGTAATATTTTCATCACTCATATCTTGAACTTGTGTCGTAGTAATAATATTTTTTTCCTTATTTTCATAGTCACCAATCAACTCTAATTTTTCAGCGACCGTCAACTTACTTGTTTGAATTTCATTATTATCACTTTTTATTTTTTCGACCTGAAGATGCTCAATTAATTTATCATCTTGTATTTTAGAAACTGTTAACGGAACTAACGGAATGATGATCAACAGAATTATTGCAGCTGCAAATTTAATAATATTTTTACTATACCTCATCAACTTTCACTCCTTCTAAAACAACGGTTACAGTAGTTCCCTGTCCCAAAACACTTTCAAAATTAATTGATGCATGATGCAGTTCAATAATCTGTTCACATATCGCTAAACCTAACCCAGCCCCGCCAGCACTTCGTGAACGTGATTTATCAACCATGTAAAATGCTTCTTTAATTTTACTCAATTCCGTTGCTGCAATACCACAACCATTATCTTTGACAACAAACTGATACCCTGTTGCCAATCCCTTTCCTCTTAAATATACTTTACCGTTTTGTCCAACTGCTTTACGGGCATTATCAAGTAAATTTAAACACACTGTCTTCATTAAATCTGGTTCAATATACAATTTTCCAGGCTCAATTTCAATAATAAACTCAATTTGCTGCTCTTTCATCAATAAATCTACAGTATCTACAATTCCTTGAAAAAATGTCTCAGCTGTAACCCAATACATTTTAAAATCCTGTTTTTTCAAAACAATCAATTCAAGCAGTTTCATTGACATTGCCTCAAGACGTCTTCCTTCTTCAACAATCAAATTAGAATAGCCAATAACTTCTTCTTCATTCAAACGTTTCGAACGTAACATATCACCATAACCAATGATCGACGTCAGAGGTGTTTTTAATTCATGGGCAAAATTTCCGACAAATACTTCTTGACGTTCAACCGCTTCATGCAGTTCTTTCATCGTTGTACTCAAACGCTCAGTCATAGTATTAAAATCTTTTGTTAACTGACCGATCTCATCCTCACTGCTAACTACTACAGGAACAATCAAATGTCCATCAGCCACCCCTTTAGTAGCTTTAGACAGCTTTTTGATTGGGCTAACCAACCATCTAGTTACAGCAAAAATAACTGCTCCACTAGCTAATAATAATATAATCGTATAATAAAACAGTGTTCCAAATTGATTTTCACGATTTAAAAAAAGTTCAGAAATATCTCGCGCATTTTCAAAATACAACTTAGTCCCATTCAAAGAAAAGATTCGAAGAGATTGTAACTTATAATGCTCCTTATCTTTTTGAACAATATACCCCCGCTCATTTTGAGATATTTTATCAAACAATTTATGGTCATCATTAAAAGTATCATTTTGATATACTACATCTCCATTTTCCGCTCGAATACAAAACGAAACATTACCATTAAATGTCTCAACTGTCATATTAGAAACTAAGTTTTTAAGCAAATCAAGCCGTTCTTGAAAAGTTCCGCCTTTTATCGTAAGTTCCTCTAGATGCGGGAGCAATTCTAAAGTTAACGAATTAACTAAAATATCATTTTCTTGATAAACACCCTCCACTTCGCGTTCGAAGGAATTATCGAAGCTCGTTTGAATCAGCATATAGCCTCCCACACTAAAACAGGTGAGCGTTATTGCCATGATACTAAAATACAGCTTCCAAAAAAAATTCATCAATCTCCCTCCAAACGATAACCAACTTTGTAAACTGGTACGATTTTATCTTCCAATCCAAGCTTTTTTCGCATTCGCTGTACATGAAGATCAACAGTTCGGCTATCTCCCATATAATAATCACCCCATACCGCTTCATAAATTCGATCACGGAAAAGAGCAATATTTTTATTTTGAATAAACAACAGTAGCAAATCATATTCTTTTACTGTTAGGTTGATTACTTGATCATTTTTCTTCACTACTCGTGAAAGTGTATCTACACTAATATCATAAACACTTAAAACTGTTGATGTTTTATGATAACGGCGCAGTACCGTTTCTACCCGAGCAACTAATTCAATAATCTCAAAAGGCTTAACAATATAATCCTCAGCTCCCAGTTTCAATCCCTTAACCCGATCTTTTACATCACCTTTAGCCGTTAAAAAAATCACTGGAATTTCTAAAGGACGAATATATTCCATTAATTCATAGCCATTAATTTCTGGTAACATAATATCTAGTAAAATTAAATCAAATTGATTATACTCAATTAATTCAATTGCTCCTTTCCCATCATAAGCACATTTGCAGCTATATCCAGCATCTGATAAGTTAATCTTAATCAGTCTACAAATTGCCTGTTCGTCTTCAACGATCAAAATTTTATTCATAGTATCACCTCTATTACTTTCATCGTACATCAAAATTGCATCTTATTAGCATCATTTCACAAAAAAACACACTTACTAAGTAAGTGTGTTAACTCCATTATGGAGCGGGTGATGGGAATCGAACCCACGTAGTCAGCTTGGAAGGCTGAAGTTCTACCATTGAACTACACCCGCATTTCATTTTCGTTACTTATATATATTAACATTATCTCTATATGATCTGCAACACTTTTTTATAAAAAATATCATTTTTTTATTCGCAACCAGCTTTGCAACCAATAGTTCCTTAAAAGCAAAGTAGAGTTTGTAGTCTCTACAAACTAAATTAGCTATATTGTAGATAGGAGGAAATAATATGAAAAAAATCTTAGAAGTTAAAAATATTAATAAAAGCTACCAGCATAACAAGGCTATCAATAACTTATCTTTCAACGTCTATGATGGTGAGATTCTTGGCTTATTAGGGCCTAATGGTGCTGGTAAAAGTACCACAATCAATATTCTATCAACACTTTTAACCAGTGATACTGGCACCATTAACATATTTAACTTGCCCTTAACATCTCACTCTAATAAAATAAAAGCTCAACTCGGTATTGTCCCTCAAGAAATTGCATTATACGAAGATATTTCAGCCTATCATAATGTAGCCTTTTTCGCTTCATTATACGGTGTTAAAAAGAAAGATTTACCAAAACAAGTAATGAATGCCTTAACTTTTGTCGGCTTATCCGATAAAAAAAATGATGATCCTAGAACCTTTAGCGGTGGAATGAAACGACGTTTAAATATAGCCTGTGCAATTGCCCATAATCCTAAATTATTAATTCTAGATGAACCAACCGTAGGAATTGATCCACAATCACGAAATTATATTTTATCCTCATTAAAGGAGTTAAAAGAAAAAGGTACAACTATTATTTATACGACCCATTATATGGAAGAAGTTGAAGAAATCGCTGATCGAATCGTTATTATGGATAGAGGCACTAAGATCGCCGAAGGAACATTAAAAGAACTTTTAGCCAAATATAAAGACACTCTTATCTACACCATCTATGCTGATAATTTTCCAGCCGATCTAGCAATATCACTAAGTACTATCAATGGTGTTGAAGAGATCAAAACTAATGCAGATAATTTTAAAATCACAGTTTCTAAAAATTACGACGCATTAGATAAGATCATTATGCTTTTTGTTCACAAAAAATGTCATATTAATAAAATGGAAACAGAAGAAGGAAATTTAGAGATGGTATTTTTAGGTCTAACTGGGAAGAAGCTAAGGGATTGATCATGATAAAATTTTGGACTTTATTTAAACACGATCTATATAATCTTATTTCCAGCCCAGGTACCTTATCTGTTTTTCTTATTTTTCCTACAATCTTAATTTTATTAATGGGGTTTTTATTTGATAATTTATATCATACAACTATAATCAGTTCCTATGATTTTTACGGTGTAACAATGATATTTTTTATTGCGATGATGGGCGCTACTGTCCCTGCTAATGCTTTTCTAGAAAAGCATATCAAAAACGGAAATACCCGAATCTTTTACAGCCCTGTATCTCGCGTGTCGATCTACAGCTCAAAGATTCTCACATGTTTTTTATTCATGGCACTTGCCTTAACAATCAATATCATTATTTTTGATACGATATCATTGGTAAACTTCGGTAGTGATAAAATCGGATATGTAATTCTCTTAATAATAAACTTTGTTCTATTCCTTACAATATTAAGCAGTGCTATTTGTGTTACTCTTCATAGTGAAGAACTCACAAATATTATTTTATCAAACTCAATGTCTGTATTAGGCTTTCTATCTGGAATCTTTTTCCCAATCGCGAGTTTAGGTGCTATTTTTGAAAAGATTGCAAGTTTTTCACCAATCAAATGGACTGTCGATTGTATTTTTCAATTAATTTACGATGGACAAAGTACTAATTACTGGTGGATCATGTTTGCTCTTTTGACACTATCTTCACTTTTACTACTTGTTGTCCACAAAAACTATCGTCCAGAAGACTATATTTAGGAGGAAAAAGAATGTACAAACTCATAAAACTAATATTATATCGAATCAAGCACAACAAAGCATTTCTAATTACTTATCTTGTTTTGATTCCTATTATCATTGCACTTGCAATATACTTTACCAACTGCATTTCTCATACAATACAAATAGGAATCGTGGGAGATATAGACACATCTCAAAATTCTCAGATCAAATATACTTATCTAGATACTCTTCCTAGTACCTCCGAACTTGTCTTAAATCAATATGATGCCGTAATGGTCCAAGATGATAAAAATATTGATGTCTTATCCACTAAAGGTGAAACGTATAACCAAACTATCACCCTCTTAGTAAATGGTCAAATAAACAGCTTACCCGTTAATGATAATCAGCGTGGCAGTGCTTCAAATATATTAGGCTTCTTAATGATGGTGATACTTCTTCTTGGCGGACAAATTTATAAATATTACTTTGATGAACGAACTGGCATCAACAAACGCATCTTGAGTACTTCAGTAAGTTGTTATCAGTATTTATTGAGTCATTTTATTGTTGTTTATATTTTTCTTTTTATTCCTGCCACGATAATCATTTGCAGTGCTCTTTTTGTTTTTAAGATCACTTTATCGATTGCACTCTGGAAATTCATTTTAATCTTAGCACTTTTATGTTTCTTTGCAACTTCATTCGGTCTTTGGAGTAATGTCTTATCAAAATCTTTGGAAGAAAGTATGATGTTTGGAAATATGTTTGCAATTATTGGAACTATTGTCTCTGGCGGGATCACTCAAGTAACAAATAATGAAATTTTTAATTATGTTGTTCAATTTTTCCCTCAAAAACAAGTTATGACTACGCTTTCAGCTCTAGAAAACAAAAACGTTTTACCGACTTCAGGAATAATTTATTCCCTTTTACTTTCACTTGTTTTAATTATATCAGCAATTGTTATTGAAAAAAGAAAGCTGTCAGTTAGGTAATAATACAAAAAAACACACTTACTTAGTAAGTGTGTTAACTCCATTATGGAGCCATATTGGTCGATATAATCGAACTCATGCTTTTTAAAATTAAAAGTTATTGTACCATAGTTCCTCTACCAATATTATACTATAATAACAGGTGTTTATCAACTAAATTCTAGTTATTTTAAGTACTTTTTTTTCTACCAAATTTATTTTAATGTCTTTTACATATTTTTGGAAAAGCTGACATTTTAACTCTTTGCTTATAGAGGTAATATTACTCACTTTCTTTCTTTGAAATTCCTGAATATTATTTAATTGTTTTTTATAATATCTTATTTTTTTATCAGTTCTTTTTTTAAAATCATTATACTCTAACAACTGTTCTTTTGTCCCTTCTGTAACTGTTATTTCATAATAATTTGAAATAATTTTTGACAATCGCCTTATCTCTTTTTCAATTTCCTTTTCTTCACTACTTTTTTCTATATTTAAAATTTCTTTATTATATAAATCATTAGTAACATTCGTTAATTGACGATCTATTATTTTTTCATTAATTCTTTTATTACATTTTGGACAATAATAATAAAAGTATATTTTACCTTTTTTATTTGTTGTTTTTTGTTCTAAATGCGTTGAACAGTCATTGCATATACAAAGATTATGATACGCATAATCATGTTTTCTAATTCTTGCAGATCGATTAATAAAATAATTTGCTCTATAAAAAGTATCTCTATCTATTATTAAATCCGTTAAAATATTTGTATATATTTTACCATTCCATTCAATCTCACCGATATAAATTCTATTTTTACACATTCTAATAAGTGTCTTATCCACCCATGAACGCCCTAAAGCTTGTTCAATGGTTAACTCAGCAGCTAATTGTAATGCACTTTTTCCTAATGAAATCTCATGAAAAATCCTTTTCACAATTCTAACCTCTTCAATATTGTTTGAAATCACTAGTTTTTCACTGGTTTCTCTGATATATCCCAATGGCGGTTTACCACCAAATGGATATAAACCATTTTCAAGTTTATCTCGAATCACATCTTTAACCCTTTGTGATGTGAGTTCAGGCTGAAGTTGAGAAAAAATCATTGAAACATTTGCATTAGCTTTTTCCATAGGATTCTTTAAATCAGTTTTAGGATTATCAAGCGGAATTAAAGAACAATTCTTATTGTTGCATATCTTTATAATTGAATTAAAGTCCATAAGATCTCTGGTCAATCGATCGAACTTCATCATAACAACCATTTTATACATTCCTTGTGAAATTCCAGCTAAAAGGTCTAATAAATCTTCACGGTTGGTATTAGTACCTGATTTTCCACCATCAGAGTAAATATCAATATCGTCATCTGTATATCCCATTTTATACACAAATTTTTTGCACTGATTTTCCTGAACTTCTAAACTACACCCTTCTTCATATTGTTTTTTAGTTGATACTCTTATATAAATAGCTATTCTTCGAGTATCAGTATTATCTGTATTATTCAAAGTCATTGTTATTATCCCCCCTCAAAAATATAAAATAAAAAAAGAACAAACAGCTGTTTATACACTTTTTCAGTTGTTCGATTAAATAATCTTTTTCGATTAAATTATAATATTTTTATATTATATCTTTCAATATATTAATAATGTTTTTTTACTATTTTATAATAAAAATTGATTATTTATATTTTTGGAGGTATAATAGTAACGAGGTGAAAAATAATGCGTAAAAATAAAAAAGATGATTCAAAAATAACTTTAAAAATAAAATCTCTTTTAGCAGGAAAAGGTCTTTCGTTTGCTGATTTTGGAAGAACAATTGGTGCTATTCCTCAGACAATGAATAAAAAAAGAACTACTGATTCATATCGAATAAACGATCTTATTCTTTTAGCTAAAGCAACCGAAACAAAATTATGCTTTATAGATCAGGATGGAAAAATATTACTAGAATTCAATGAAGGAGATATAAAAAAATAACTAGTGATCACACATGACCACTAGTTTCAAATTTATTCATTTATAACAATGCATAAGAGTGGAAAATAAAAAAGCGAGTGAACATGTATGTTCACTCGCTTAAGTACTTTTCAATAGGAATATTTTTAAATTATTAGATCAATATCATCATTATCTAAATTTATAGCATTTATATCATTCTCGATTACTTTTTCAATATATTCTCTACATTTTACTTCTAACAAAGAAAAGTCGCAACATCTTTCTTTCACTTTAGGCGGTAAATGCCCTTTTCTATACTGTGTCTGAAAAACACGTACTTTATTTAATAATTCTTTTTTATGATCATTTATGTATGTTATCTGATTTTCTAATAACGCCTTATACCGCTGATCTTTAACCAAAGGCAAAACCTCTTTTAGACATTCTATCGGCGTAGGGAGCATATTATTTATGTTTACAATTCCCCATTTACCTTTATTAATTTTATAAACATCTATTGCTTTGTCACTCATTTTTATATGTTTAGGTTTAGGGGAAGATAGTGGAGCAAAATAATTTTTATCTTCAAATGTATACACAATTCCTACATATGGTCTAGTCTCTGACTTGTTATAGGGTACTTTTGTGTCATATTTTCTTAAATAATCAATGTATTCATTGTTTATGTAATATATTTTTATTGTTTTCATATATTTATTTCCTGTTCAATAAATATTGGCAATTCTATACAGAATTGCCAACAACTTTTTTAATTCCCTACTATGGCAAGGGTATTCCAACTTTTTCCGTTCCCTACTATGGCAAGGGTATTCCAACTTTTTCCGTTCCCTACTATGGCAAGGGTATTCCAACTTTTTTTGAATGTTTCCATTCATTAAACTATAGTCATTATATAATATTTTATTCATTTTTTCAATATGAATTGCTTAATTTACTGATATTTATACTCATAATTTACTGATCTGTTTTTTTCTAAAGTATCAATATTTTTACCCGAGATTTCATCATAGTACCTTTTATTTTCTTTGTCATAAACTCTATACTGTTCATCTTCAATTATATATATGTATGCTTTTTTATTATACTTTACCCATGATACAGCTTCCTGATCAACTTCTAAGCAAGTTCTTTGATCACGAAGCATAACGAGTTTTTTCCCTTCTCTATCACTGTCGAGTATCTGCTCTTTATTTGCATAAAAACCTTTAGTCAGTATTTTATTCATTTTATCAATCTCATTACGATAGCTGTATGATTTTATATAGTTAAGTCTGTCTATCCTTTCTTCAATTTTTTTTATTGCAAGCAGGCAGGCATTAGTTTCAGCTTTTAACGTATTTGCTTCTGTTATAATCTGTTTTGCTTCTTCCATAGATGTAGTTGATTTAAAAGCATTTAATTCTTTTTTAGCTTCTTCAAATAATTTAAGTTCTTTACTGTAGTTTTTTTTCATTTCTATTTTATCAGCTGAACTGCACTCTTTTAAAGCATCATTATAATAGCAGGTTTCAATGTAAATTTTGGCTATCGGCATAAGTTTCTGGAGCTGGCGATTGTGAATCTTAAGATTATCATAATTTCTTTTTAAAAAGGAATAATCATCTTCATATTGCAGGATACGCTGATCAACATCGTTGTAGCTATTTATTTTTTCACTATTCATTATTTCAAAAACTTTATTGATCTGATTGATTTCTTTCACTATAAGATAGCGCCTTTTATAATATTCACTGCTGTTTTCATCTGTTAAATTATTTGCTAAAGCATCCTGCTTATTTATAAAAGTTTTCATCTTATACTGCTGTAAAGACATATAACCACTTAATTTGTTGCGGTCAATTTTATTAGATTTTTGTCCTTCACTGATATTCTTATATAAAATATGTTTTGATTCAAGTGATTGATCCTGATAAGTTCTGTAACGAATAGATCTTATCCTCTGTCGAAGGTTTTTCTCTGAATATTTTCCATCATCAATAGTTTTTAATCTCACAAATCTTTTCATTCCAAAAGTTTTGACACTTACATATTTACCACGGTTTATTAAATATCCTTCATTTTCTAAAAGTTCAAGCAGTTCTTCAAAGTCTTCAGCATTTTCAATTAGTCGTTCTATATCTTCTTTTATTTGTACTCTCCATGATTTATTTGCAAAATTGTACAAAAAATTTTTGTTGCTGTATTTGTTTATTGGTGGAGCATCATTTAATACCGTTAGCCCGTATTCTTTACTTATTTCATCAGATACCTTGCGCAGATTTGATATTCCTTCCTCATGCCATAAACTGTCAGTAAGTTTTTTCCCTGTCTTGATATTGACACTGTTTAAAACTATATGATTGTGTATATGTGCTTTATCGATATGAGTAGCTACAACTGCCTGAAAATCCGGATATAACCGTTTAGCAGTTTCTATTCCTATTTCATGTGCTTCTTCATAAGTCAGTTTATCAGTGTAATTAAATGACTGATAAATATGATAGCCGGTACGTTTTCCTTTATTGTTATATAAACGGTTCATCATCAGCATTTCATTGTGTGCAAGATTTGCATCAGGTGAACAGTTGATTCCGCTGACAAGTAGTCCGCCATCTGTTTTTTGTGGATTGACAATATATTTTAAACACCCGAGAATATTCTTATGCAGTGCTTTTCTAAATGTCACTGTCATAATCAGTTACCTCTTCATGAATGATATAAAGTTTTTTTGAAATCATTTTATACAGTTTTTTCTGTTCTTCAAGACACTGCTTAGCAAGCAGTTTCGCCTGAAGCATATCTTGTTTTGTGGCAACAGTATTTTTAGACAGACTGTTGAGTTTTCTTGCAATCTGATTGATATTATTCCCGACTTGTTTTATTTCACTTATAACTTCATCTTTGCTGGGAATGCTTTCTACAACTATTTTTCCATTTAGTACCCGATTGCGTACAAAAGAAGCAATATCTTTTGAGTTGTACTGCTTTACAAGCCAGTTAATTTTTTTCCATTCATCATTGGTAAAATACAGTTCATATCTTTTTTTATTTTCTCTTCTTGACATATTTACTCCTTCCTAAAAACCGTAGAAAAAATATAAAGCCAACCAAAAACAGCATTCATATGAGCGCTGTTTTTGGTTGAGATTTTTTGCGTGCGCGCACGCTAAGAAACGGTCACGTTTCTTTCAAATTTCAAAGCGCTGGCTAGTGATTTGAAATTTTGCAAGCATGGTGTCTGTCCGGACACCCTACCTGCGGTAGCTTGTTGGGGAAACTCCCCAAACCCCTTAAAAATTTGAACATTATATATGTTCAAACATAGTAACATATATAAAAAAAACAACTGGTTATATATGACCAGTTGTTTACATTTCAATATCTAATTCTATATCCATTTTATTTTCTATTTCTCTAACTTCACCTATTTCAATTCGACCTTCAAGCCACTGTAATGCAAGTTCTCTATTTGTAATTTCTTCAATATTCGGTAAACCGTTTTCTCCTTGAACAAAATCATAACATATGTATTTACGATTTTCTAAATCAAAAAACATAAAACTGCTGCCAAAATTTTGTTGAACCTGTTCACAATATTCTTTATACTCTGTTTTATTTCGATTAAATGTTTTAGTGAACTGATCAAATTCTTCTTTTGAAATTTCCAGCATTTCTGGAAATTTACTATTTTCAGTTTTTTCTAATTTATGAATATTAGTGAGTATTATATCTTGATATCTTTCTTTAGAAAAGGGTTTAACTGACTGATCTATTTTATATAAAATCTTGTCCATATCCTCTAGTCGGGCACATGCCTCATCAAAAGCTTTTTTATAATCCTCTTTTGAAAAATCATTATCTTTTTTTAATTTTATTTCTTTATCTTTTAATTCCAGTTCACGTTCTTTTAGCAGATTGGCTTTTTTCAATTCATTATCAATAGATGATAAAGTATTTTCAATGTTATCCGCAAACCGCAGATCTCTAACCGTTTCAAATAAACCCATTTTATTCTTCCTTTCAATAAACGTATTTTAATTTATAGTAATTTGGTAGAACTAATATAAAGTTACTTGAAAACCTTCACCTGTAGGTTTGACTTCATATCCGTTTTTTCCATTTTTTTCTGCATATTCCAGTGCCTGATTATAAGAATCAATTGAATTTCCACTAAAGAATTTATTTTCAGCAGATGGCTTTTCTTTTTTATCAGATGGACTGGATGTGATATTTTTTCTACTTACTGATTCATCAGATGATGAATCAACCATTGTACGACTATTAACAGTTACCGGTTGTTTAACTGTAACCTGAATATCTTTGGATGTCTCATTGCCTGCTTTATCTTGAAGAACATAGTTTAATACATAACTACCGCTTACCCCAGTGTTTATTTCATTATGAATAACATCTTCTACACTTAATTTATCAATATTATCCTCAGCTTTGATTATATATGATTTATAATCAATACTGTCATTTGTGTTGATTTCAATAATTTCCTGTGATAATTCCAAAACAGGAGGTATATCATCATAAATATTAATCTTTATAATTGATTTCTCTGTGTGATATTCATTTTTTAATATAATATTTGCCTGATAAGTACCTGGAGTTCCGTTTTTTAAACTCATTAAACATTTTTTTGTTTTTTTATCATTACTAACTTTTAATTCAAAATACTCTTTATTGTAAGATTCAATTAAATCTTCAATATCAATGTTTCTACTTTTGCTGGATGCGATTCTAAAAACATCATTAGAAAATTCATAATCATCAGTATTCATTTTTATTTCAGAATTAAAATAATTAAAATTCATATATTTATAAGCAAACAGAAAACTTGATACGCTTATAAAAGCTATAGTCACTACTACGATAGAAATAATTATAATTTTTTTTCTTTTCTTTCTGCGATAGAGCATCAATAATTCAGTTTCATCAATCATTTTCACACCACCTTATATTAATTATCTTCATGTGATTAACCGCCTAATAACTGTTTGTTATCAGGGTTATTGAGTTACATTTCCATATCGATTTCACTGTTGTCTAAATCTTTAATATCTATATCCGATAGATCAGTAATATCTTTAGGTGATGTAACTATAATCGCTCCCATTTTTATTAAATCATTGTTTCCCTGAAAATCTTTATCCATGACACCTGATGGGATGGCATAGACATTTTTTCCTTGCTCAAGAGCATGGCTGACAATTATATGCTGTTTGGATTTTGTCTCGGTTTCTGTTAATAAAACTTTATCTGAAATGCCGGATACTAATCTTAGTCGCTGAACTATTTGATCTTTTTTCACTTCTAATTTTCTAGGATATTCACTTATGATAAGCCCGTTTTTGCACATTGCTTCATAGAGTTCCTTATTTTGCTTTGGATAATAGCTGTCTATACCGCAAGGAAGTACAGCAATAACCTTATCACTGATTTTCATAGCCTGCTTTAATGCAATTGTGGCCACACCTTCCTGCATACCTGTTATAATAACATCTTCTTTCTTTGCTAATTCATCAACATAAAGCTCAGTACACTTTTTTCCATATTCGCTTGGTTTCAGTGAGCCAGCAACAGCAACCGAGTTCTTATCAACGAGTGACAAATTTCCATGATAGTAAAGAACAAAAGGGGGACATGATATTTCTTTCAGCTTAGCAGGATAATTATCAGACACAAGAGTTGTAAATTTAGCACTGCTGCTTTTATAAAAAGTTTCAAACAGTTCACTTCTCAGTTTTTCATCAACAGCTTCTTTAGATTTTAAAGCATCAAATATTTTGTTAAAATTCCCATCATATTTTAGCGAAAAATATAGTAATAATTCTTCCATATTAGCTCCTTCTGGTCACACCTGACCACTATATATTAATTTCAATTTCTGCTTTTGAGTAATCTTTTTCATTTTCTATTTTCTCAGGCATAACCTCTTGTATTTTTTCACGATTAAGTTCATCCAGACGCATAGCGTGCTTTTTATAATTTTCAAAGGCATCAGAAATTAGTGTTTCAACTTTTTTATTTACATAGCTTTTAATATCAGCAGTATCTTTTTTATTTTCTCCCAGCTCTTTTATTTCTTCTATCAGACTATCAAAAACTTTCTTAAAATGTTCTTTTCGTCTGATTGGGATTTCGAGTCCATAATTTTTATGAAACATAATACTTATTACATCCGCTTCAAATTCTTTCTGCAATGGACTTTTACCGTCTATATCATTATGATTTGAAATCATATGCCCAAACTCATGTGATAGAGTTGATAATTTTGCGGTGTCATCTAATAATGAATTAACAGCTATTGTATCTTTCTTATAATCATAAAATCCGCTCAATGTAATTGAATCAAACTGCTCACAATATACATTACATCCTAATGCTCGGCAGTAATCTGCAAGTACATCAGCAAGTTTTCCATGCTCTTTTGATTCATAGCCGACCGACAGCAGGGCAGGGTATTTCTCTTTTGGATAATCTGTTTGACTAATATCAAAAACAGTTCCAGTTCCATATACTAGTTTTTCATAAATCTTCAGTTTACCGCTTTTAGCCTGCTCTTTAATATCATCTTTTGCTTCACTCCATTTAATATATTTTTCACTATTTTTGTCATAAATATATTTGATAGTTTTTGGAACAAGTATAGTCATTCCCTTTGAACCTTTTTTTATATTGGCATTTTTAGCTTTCCAGTCTTTAAAGGAAGCACAAAAACTTGCATATGGATTCTGTTTAAAAATAAGTGCTGTATTTTTTAACGAATATTTATAGAATTTAGATGAAAAAGCGAGCAGTTCATGCAGATCGTTTGATGAGGTTTGATAATTCCCAATCAAATCACTGATGACATGCTCGCTTTCTTGTAGCGTTTTATCCAGTTTTTCTTTAGCTTTTTTTATCTGTTCGGGGGAAGCCTTATATTTTTTAGTCATAATTTTCCTCCTTTAAATACAACTCGTAAACTGCATCATCCATCTCTTTCAATGTTTCTTCATTTGGAATTGGACTTCCAACAGGATACATATGTTCAACATAAAACATATCCCTAGTATTTTCATCTGCTACAACGGAAAATCCTTCTTTTTTTAAATTTTTTATGCATATTAAATTATTTTTCATATTGTTACCTTCTTTAATTAAAATAAAAAAAGACAGCCATCGACTGTCTAAAAAGCAATTTAACGAGGGAGTAATTATCATACATACAACAACTGATTTTTGAGAAACTATTGCTGATACTCCCTCATCAGTTATTAGTTTATCATATAGAATAATAAAATTCTACTTATTTTTTAAAAATCAATAATTATTTTATTCTAAATATAGATAACAGTTTGTTATCTGTTATTAATATAATCTTCTACATGAATACAGGTGTTTTTTATCGCTTTCTACTGATTTAGTTGTTATGGCTTTACCTGTTTGGGGCGCATGAACAACTCTGCCACCGCCAATATAAAGCGTTACATGGTGTATACCGTTATACGTTCCATCTTTTGAATACAAAAGAATATCGCCTGCCTGTAATTCAGAAAAAGAAATTTTCTTTCCCATCTTTGATAAACTTTTTGTAGTCTGCGTACCGATATTGGTACCTGCCTGATAATACGCCCAGCATATCAATCCAGAACAGTCAAATTTTGTCCAGTTTGGATCCTTGACCTGATTCATAGAGTGACATCCACCCCAGACATACATATATCCTAATCGTGTTAATGCTTTTTGTGCTATTGCATTTCCAATAGTACTGTTACCTGAAACAACAGTTCCGCCTTCAATGCTGTCATTTGATCCATACTTTACTTGAAAATCAACACTGAATTCAGATATTAGATTTTCAGAATTATAATACTCTTTTGCTTCTTCAATTACCTTACTGTTTATATAACTACTGTTTTTCTTTAGGCAGTCTACATAATCATCAAATGTTGCGTTTTTTATTTCAAGAGTTGCAACTCCGTTAGTATTTGTTTCTATATGTGTTTCATAAAGACCATCTTTATTCTGGTTTTCAAAAATCGAAAGAACTTTTTGTTCTTCCTCTGAAAATGACGGTTCATCAAATATTGCCTGTATCAACGATAAAACAGCTTTCCAGTCACATCTGCCACGGACACCATAATTACAGATAATTGAACCATTAGGATTATTCTGCTCAAACAAGCCAACTTTTGAATCATAGTTTTGTGACCATGTTGTACAGTAGTTTTCATACTGGTTTATTACTTCCTTTCCGCCTGAAGATCCAAAAACACTGGATACACCAGCTCCGCATACACATATAATAATTGCTGGAATAATTAAAAACGAAAGAAAAATCGAAAGTCGCAGCGTTAATTTTTTTAATATCTTTTTTAGAAGCAGAAATACTTTATTTTTAATAATGTGTGTCCCTTTTCTGACAGAAAGATTAGCAATACTTTTCCCTACTTCTTTATCAATTGTCGAATCCCCATTTTGAATATCAGAACCTGACTTAATCAGTTTTGACGTTTTTCTTAAAGTAATGCCGGTTTTTTTAAGACCTTTGGAAACAGTTCCTGTATTTATACCAAAACGCACCTTTGTATCTTTTGTTTTAATATCTACAATTTTTTCACCGTCTACAGAATTATACGCTGTTTCCTTTTTTTCAATATTAGCCACTCTTGTTTTAATCATATTTTTTGATACGCACATAGATCCTGTATCTTCAGCATACGATTCATTGACTCTGGTTTTTATACCGCTTCTTTTTTCATTGAAAACAAATCTTATATCAGATGTTTTATCGATTGACATTTCATTTTCGCTATTGACGATCGTCTTTATACCATTATGTTTTTTATTGATCAGGGACTCTATATCAGATATTCCAGCATCTGATATAGAATCTTCATCACCGCTGATAGTTTTAATGCGACTTGCTGTTTCTCTACTTAATACTTCGATTCCAACTGAAGGAAGTTTTTCTACACCTTTTGATACTGCCAGAATTTCGGCACTTAAAGCGCTAGAAACATCTGACAAATCATGTACCTGACTTTTTTTTATTTCTGAATCATTCATCGCTGTATCGCTATGTTTGCATTATTTGAAGTATCATTCAGTTTGTATATATAAAAATCTTTAGGTACATTATTTCTAAAAGGCACTTTTGAATTTCCGTATACAATAATTCCCTGACCCGATATATCAGATGTTATATAACTCGCTTCTTCATTGCTTATATCAAAGATCTTACATATTTCAACAAGATCAAGCGGTTTCTGTTTCAAAACAACTGCAAATTCACTATTGCTTAAGATTTTTCTGCCGTTTTTATTTTCAAGAATATCAGCAATATTTTGGGTGATGATAGTTGGAAATGAATTATATTTTCTACCTTCTTTATAGAGCTTAGCTACAAACTGAGCTGAATAAACATTTTCAAGCAGAACATGAAATTCATCAATAATTATCCATGTATTTTTCTTGAGTTTTCGATTATTAGTTATGCGATTCCAGATATGATCCAAAACGACTAGGTATCCGGTTTTTAAGATTGATTCAGGTAATTTGCTGATATCAAAACTAACAAGTCTATTATGGATATCTATATTTGTTTCATGTGCAAACATTTCCAGTGAACCTTTAGCGTACCTTTCCATAATCAAAGCAAGATTTTTTGCTTCTGATTCCTGCTGACTGCTTAATTCATCCCAGAACTTCTTTAAATTTGGAATCAATGATTTGTCTGAAAAACCACTGCGCTCGTAATCAAAAAATAAATTTTTTACACATCTGTCAATGATTGATTTTTCACTTCCGGCAAGATCACGTCCACCAAGAAGTGATTCACACCACGCAAGAATCCATTCAATCTTAGATTTGATAGGTTCTTTATCATCATATCCTATATCCATGTGAAAAGGATTCAAATAAGTTTTTGATGTATTTGATATTTCCAGTGTCTGTCCATTAAATTCTTTAATAATATTATTGTATTCTGTATTAAGATCTACAATAATAACATCATCATCAGGATATTTATTCATAATCTGTTCAATCATAAATTTGATAATAAAAGACTTCCCAGCACCCGCAGTAGCCAAGACACAGCCATTACCATTTAACTGCTTTTTCCTATCTACAATTACAGGATTTTTCGATAATAGATTCACACCATAATATATTCCATCTTTATGAATAAGATCTTTCGTATTAAACGGTACATGTACAGCAGTAGCTTCAGAGGTAAGTGTTCTTAATATCTGTAAATTATCTCTGCTGAAAGGAAGAACATTTTGAATCCCTTCAAGCTGTTGAAACAGTAGCGGTTTTACATTGCATAACTGTTCGCCTGCTATATCCATGATTCTTTTACAGTTTCGATTCATTTCATCTGCATTTGAAGCTACAACCATTATTAGAAGATTAGATCTAAAAATCTTTTGATTGTTTTTTTGAAGATCATTTCTAAGTTGTTTTGTATCTCTCAGCTTGTCTTCTAACTTTTCATCCTTAACAGCATTATAATCAATATGCTGTTTAGCTGCTCTTCTTATTTTAGCTAAACGCTCTGACTTCATACCAGTAATTTTTTTATTTACTTTCTTGATAGATTTTGCACTATTAGTAGGGTTGATGTTTTGCGTTATATAAAGTTCCATTTTCTGTTTCGAAAGAACATTATAAAGTTTTGGAGTAAGCGAACTTGGCAGATCATCAAGATATAATATCTTAACAAATTTTTTATTATCTATTAATGTAAAATCCTTATTTTTAAACAGAATAGATTTTGGAGCTAAAATATCATATACGGTTGCATTTTCTTTTTTTGCGTATTCCTTTATAGATAGATTATTTTTATCTGTCCATTTAGTGCAGTTGAAAAAATTATAAAGTATTTCCAACCTTTCATCTACAGATATTCTTCTAATAGAAGACCCAAGCTCCTTAAATTTTTCTTCAGATTTGAGCTGAATATCTATAAATTTTTCCTTAACATCATCATATGAATCATTTTTTATCGTGACAGCAATATAACGTTTTGATTCTAGAGTTTCATTTATATTGCCAACCCCCAGTTCAATAAGCTGGTTGGTTTCTTCAGCAATTTTAGGAGAGGGGAGCGTTTCTACATTTTGAAGCATATACTCTTTTTCGAAAGTTTTGCTGTTTATTGGCTGAATAATATTTATTACCTGAATATGACAATCAGGAGAAAAAGAATTTAAATAATCTACCCACTTTAAAAAGATATTTTCCTGCACATCTAATTTTGCTTTTGCAAATGAAATATCCGAATATTCAAAACAGATTGAATATAAACCGTCTTTTATTTTAAAAACCTTAGTATCTTCATAAAACTCATTAAAAAATGTTTCAATCACTCTTTGAGTGGTTACCGGCTTATCTATGGGTTCTGATTTAATTTTAGCTAAACCATTTATTAAATCATTTTTTACTTTAACTTTACTCATTTTTTTCAGCATCCTTCTTTTTTAAATATTCAATCATCATCTGTTCTATCTGATGATCAGAAAAATTATTTACTGTATTATTTTGAACATCACTGATCCAGCCTTTTTTTAATGCTTTTGCTTTAAACTTTTCTAACTTTTTCTGTTCTTTTATTTTTTTTCGTTCTTTTCTGGTAATTTTGAGCTTTTTAGCTGTTTTATTCTTTATAATATCTTTGCTTTTTTTATCTGATTCAAAAGTTGATTGCTGGATATTATTTTTAACATAATCCCTGCAGGCTTCCTGTACCTGTAGAGAAGCTTTTTTAGATAAACTTTTTTTTATTCTTGTGGCCAGTTTAAGTTTTTTCATATACTCCTTTTCTAAAAAGATTTCTTTTTCAGTTTTATAAGACAGTTCTTTGAAAAATACCGTTTCTTTTCTGAAAATATATTTCACTATTTTTTCGGCTGGCATTTTTTGAATTGGAATAAAACCGATAAAAGCAAATGGAATAGCGTATGCAATTATAATATAAGATATTGGATCTTCTCCAAGCATTGTCCTGAATTTCAGGTAAAAAGGAACTGCTGTAATACCAAAAAGTATAACCGCTACCCACTGCCTGAAAGTAAACCAGTAGAATTTTTCATGATAGTCGTTGATTTCTTCGTGAATTCTTATTTCTATTTGATCCATGTTAACCTCCTATGCACCTGTCAATTCTCTAGCTATTGAATTTCCAAAATTCATTAAGCCAAGATATAATGCATTGATTATAATTACAGCAAGAACAACATTTATTCCCTGAGCACTGTCACTCAATCCCGATAGCATCAGGGAGTAAATTTTAGTGGATATCATAATAACAGTGGCTTCCAGCCCTAAAGATGCCAGTGACATAAAAAAACGTTTAGCACCTTGTGAAGTCGCTTCATTTGTAGCCATAGCTAACGGAATTGCACATGTACTGCTGTAAATGACCATTTTAAATATTCTTGTAAAGACTATAGTTACTACACCAACTACTGTTCCTAAATATATCACCCATATAATAATTGTCAGTGCAAAATAACCTAACTGGGCAGCCATAGATCCCGAACATATTTCAGCCATAATCTGACCTAGATCTGGAGTTGCACCAGAACTACCAATTTTTACCCATACTGAGTGATATATATCCTGCGTTATTTGTAAAATCATTGTTGCAAATTTATAACTGTTTGTCATAATAACTTTTATAAAGATAAACTTGCAGATCGTCATTGCGACCCGTTCCCATGTTACTCGTTCAGGATCGCTCATTCTCTGAAGCAGTTCAAGCATACAGAACAGTGTCAAAAGGGAATATCCAAAAGGAAGGATTACGCTATGCACCATTGAGCCTAAACCCCATAATGAACTCAATTCATTTTGTATATTATTTAGGCTTAATAGATGAACTACTGTTTTTGTAAGATTACTGCATGATATCGTCTGACCAAGGATGGTGAAAGAAAGATTAAATATTTCTATAATAAAATTATCAAACATAAAATCAATCCTTAAAGTCCAAATATATCAGGGGATTTAGCAATACCAATTAGCATAAATCCTGCCATAACTACCATTAACCCTCTGTATTTTCCATCTGCATCATCTCTCGTCCATCCTGCACAGAACATCACTCCTCCAATCAGTGCGATAACTCCACCGATTTTTACCATCCAGTCGGTGAGATACGTAACAAAATTGTCAATCGCTCCGGTATTGCTTTCAGCATAAACTATATTGGTTGATATAACAAAAGTGATCAGTGCTGTATGAACAGCTAAAAAAGATCTTTTGTATTTTTCATAGCTCTTGCATAAATATTTTTTTAAATTCTTCATATTTTCCTCCATAAAAATAGTGGTCATATATGACCACTATTGCCTTCTATAAATTTGATAAATCTGTATCCTGATTTCCCACAACTTTAAATTTAGCAAGATCAACAGGATCTATGCTGTTTGATGCAATTGTAACTATTTCTGCATTGATACCCATTTCCTCAAACTTCTTTTTCTTGATTACTTTTTTATGATTAGCTTCAAGATATTTTCTATGATCATACAGATTATTTATTGTTTTTGGGTCTCTAGGTTCAAATAGAGTTTTATATCTTGGATGTTTTTTCAAATCATAAATATCAGAATAAAACACATTATGTTCAGTATTGGAAATTTTGGCAATGCATTTTCCTTTTGGCATTCGACCGATTTCATCCTTAAAAGCAAGTTTTCGTCCAACGATATCATAACTTTTGCTGTTTGAACCATTTTTTGAAAATGTACGTGATGTCGATTTTTTATACCAAGTCTTACTACCAAGCATATTTTCCATGTATTCCAGCGTCGAATCTGAATTGGAACCAAGAAAAAGAATCGAATCACAGCAGTCAAGAATTGTTTCCCAGCTTTTTTCATAAAGTTCTTTGATCTGCGAAAGAGATTGTAAAAATATCGCAAAACCAACATTAAATGAACGTACATATGCAAGATTTTCAGCAAAACGTGGAATTTCACCTAGTTGTTTAAGCTCGTCAAAGTATATATCTACAGGTGTAGGGAGATACCCGTTAAATTTATTTGCATTATGATCCAAAAGACTAAACATCTGAGAATACATCAGATTTGCAATAAAGTTAAATGCATCATCTGAAGGCTTAGTAACAATAAATATTGCAATTTTCCCCTGTTCTTCAGGCATTCCTAAACTGTCTAATTCTAAGTCATCATATGATGTTAAATTAGATACTTCTTCTATATTCAAGGGAGCAAGACGAGCAACAGCTGTCAAAACAATAGTTCTAAGCATTTTTCCTCTAGCAGATTTAAAATGTTCGTACTGCTTCACACCAACATGATTCGGTTCTTCTGCTTTCCACTTTTCAAAAAGAGCATCAAGCTGACATTTATCATTTTCATCAGGATTTGCTTTTCTGATCAGATCAAGCATTGTTGAAAATGTGTGCTCATTTTCAGGAAGTCTAAAAAGCATATAGTAGGTTATTGCCTGTAAAAATATCATTTCTGCTTTTTCCCAAAACGGGTCACCTGTACTGCTTTTGATTGTAGTCGATTGAGTAGCTTTGAACAGCAGATTGATCAGTGACATAACATCATCCTGAGCTAGAGTTTTTTCATTCGTCAGCTCAGCTATATCATCATCAAGATGGTAGATAACTTTTGGGATTTTTTTAATATAATGAAACGGATTATAATGGTTGGATTCATATTTTTTATCAAGATTAAATACTTTGATTCTATAACCCAGTGATAAAAGAGAGTGTCCTAAGGCTCTCAACGCTTCTCCCTTAGGATCAGTTATAACTATCGAACCAGTAGCAGAAAGGATATTTGGATATAAAAACGCTCTCGTTTTTCCGGTTCCAGGTCGCCCGCAGACAAAAATATGTCTGTTTATATTGCTGATACTTGCATCTTTGGCAAACTGTTCGGTGTTTGTGATAATCACATTGTCCTGATAATTTTTTGCTTTCATTTTATTAAGATCCATGGCATCACCCCATTCAGCGGTACCGTATGTCTGTTCCTGAACAGTTCTTTTATAACTGCCAAGATAAGTATTTATCAAAGCAAAAACAAATATTGCAACAAAAAAAGCAGTCATAACTGCCTGCCTGTCTAAAATTAAGGGAAATGATGGATCGATCATTCTATTTAATGACGTTTCCAGATATTCCAGTTTTAAAGGAGTATTATTGATTTTCATAAGCGAATATACCCTTATCGAATATAAAGAAGCTGTCAGCATAGGTATAATGTATATTAACTTACTGCGTTTTCGTTCTTTTTTTACCAGCATTGTATATAACCTCTATTCTTCAATATTCAGTTCAAGTTCGTTACCTAAATCAAGTTCTTTACCGACATCATTAATACTGATTTCCTTGTCTTTTTCTATATCGTCTAAAACTTTCTCTAAGGATGGCTTCCTGATGCCGTTCTCGAACTTTTTTGACAGCTTATCCTCCTCAACGAATACTGTCCACTGATACTGATTATTTTCATAACTTCTTTGAGCATTAAATGAAACATCGCTATACTGATTTTTAAAATCCTTATAATCCTGCTCATTTTTAAATTTAAGCTGAACAGTATCTGCATAATTAATAGAAGAAGCGTTATGATCGAAATTTGCTTCCATGAGTGCATAGTTTTTAATATCGTTACCTTTTAAAAGATTTTGATATTTTTCTAAATCCTCCTGTTTAACTATAACTGATACTATAGGATTATTATTTAAATCTCTGTTTACATAAGCAGAAAAGGTTTCAATTTCTAATGTCGTTTCAATGTTTGTTTTACAGAAATCTTCTTTTGAAATATCAATTACAGCATGATTTATCCCTTTAAACTCACTTGAAATTACACTTCCATACTCTCTGTTTTCTTCCATATTTTCTGGTTTCATATCGAGTTCTTCATGACTAACTTCTAAATCTTTTTCATCAACAATTCCATCTTTATTAAAATCTGTACGCTCAGAAGGATCTCTTGAAATCTGTCTTTTCAATCTATCTTCAGCAACCTGTTTTAAAATTCCTGTCATGATTTCACCATCAGCATTGCGGTATACAACTTCATATTTAGGTTCTTCAACAGTCTTTTTATCAAACCTTTCTTTCAGCAGTTTAAAGAAGCCTACATTATTTTTCCGGTTTTTAGCATCCACCTTAATGATACTGTACTGTATTTTCCAGTTTTTAGCTTGTTTTTTTACAATTTCTAAATCTTTTAGCGACAGGGGAGATGAACGTGAAAGACCGGATTTATTTTTAGACAGTGCCTTGTATGATCTGGTAACAGAGAATTTATCCAAAATTTTTGAATATATTTTTGGGGCTTTTAAAATTATTTTTTTTATAAAGAGCGCTCCTCTTTTTAAATAATGCAGACCTCGTATTATTGCACGTTTAAAATCTCTAAGATTTGAATTAGCTTCTGATGATGCATCAGCCATATGCTACACTCCTTTCAAAATCATCAAATTTATCATTATCAACATTACTATCAGCAGCTGTATCAAGATCATAATCTTTATCTTTATGCTGATTATATATTTTCATTATTTCATCGGGTGTTTTTTTCTCTCTGATACCATTTAAATCAAGATTATACGTCCAGTTATCCTGAACCTTAAAAGAAATCATTCCATCTGTTTCTTTATGTTTGTATGAAAACGGGATCATCATAGTGGCAGTTTCATTTTTATAGGGAATTGAAACTACTGCATACTTAGTTCCGTTTTTTTCAAAGGAATTAACATCATATTCTTTAAACAGCATATATGTCGTTTTGTTTTTCTTTTCTTTGGTATTGGATTTAAATACTTTAAAATCTTTTTCAATTTGTGAATATGATGCATTGGTAATATATATAAATTTTTTATTCTCAGCATCATAGGAATATTCACCAAGTTTATTGATATTTTGTAACGATACACCTAAAGTCCTCTTATTATTTCCATACCATTTACATATTTCTTTTGGCGCAAAATAATAGCGATCATTGTTTCTGCCCGCTTTAAAATAAAATCCTTTTTGTGTTTCTTTTTTTATAAGATTTACAAAAACATTGATATATCTGTTAGAAATACTTTTAGTATTTATCTCATTAGTTTTGGTGATTGTTTCTTTATGGTCTTTTTGATCAGCTTTAATTTCTTTAACTAAACTTTTATCTGGTATTTTGATAGACTTATCCTGATTTGGATATATCAGTACCGCCTTTAGTTTATTATCATCTGCTTTAAAACTCTTATCAAAATAATCGAGTATTCCCATCTTTACCTGCATGGTATCAAAAATAGTATTAAAATCGAAACAGATCATCTTTTTTTCATAAAAAGCTCTCTGTATATCCTTGAATTGAAACTGATTCATCATTTTTACAGGAAGGATATCAAACAGATCATCTATTTTGTCAATAACATAAGCTTCAGTTATATTGCTTTTATCCTTTAATTCATCATTTTCAAATGTTCTGTTAAACTTTTCAACAAACTGAAATTGTCCTGTTTTAGAAAGAGATATTTTATTAGCACTGTTATTAGCATAGCAGTTATCAAACAGTGACTGATATTTAAAAGTATTGATCTCTTTATACTGTTCATAGGATTTATTTTCTCTTAACACTGCATTTAGAAGATTATATCCTGCGATTGTTCCATCCTGATATAAATATCCGCCATCTTCCTGTAAAAGAGAATCAGCCATTTTTAAAATGTCTTTTTTGTTTTGAAGATAATAGTTTTTTAAAACAATGTCCTCTTTTTGGATTATTTCATGAGTTAGAATATCATCCAGTGCTTTATTAAGCGATGCAGATAAAAATTTTGAATAATTTTTATTAACAGGGTGCAGGATCTCTTGAATCTCAGTCTGCGAATAATTGGAAATACTTTTAATGTATTCTGTAACTGCTGTTAAATTTGATCCTTTAAGCTGATCTTTAAAATTCCTGTAAATATCTTCAATGTTAGCTAAACTAAGGTCGCTTTTTAATTCCATTTCTTCTAAATATCTTTTAATTTTAAAAACAACCGGCTTTTCTTTTAATCTCACAATCTCAGATTTAAGTGATGCGAGTTTTTCTCCTGCTTTTTCTTTATCTGTATTTTTTATCACAAATTCATAGTATTCACCCAGATCTTTTAGTTCACCCAGTTCTTTCAAGTCAACTACATTTACGACTATACCATTTTGCTCTAACTGATCAATAGCTTTAATGATAGCATTTCGTCCCGGTTCGTCACTGTCAAGCATTAGATTAACAGGTCGGTTAATACTTTTTAAAAGCTCAATATGCTTATCAGTCAATGCTGTTCCCATCAAAGCACATGTGTTATGCAACCCTGTCATTTTAGCTGCTATAACATCCATATACCCTTCGACAACATATATACCGTCATTTTCAATATACTTTTTAGCATCATAAAAATTGTATAGTATGTCGCCTTTTTTAAAGATTTCATTCTCTTCAGTATTTAGATATTTGATACTGCTTTTTTCTTTTGAAAGAATTCTTCCGCTAAAACCGGCAATATCACCTCTATCATTTCTTATTGGAAAAATAATACGATTTCGCAGTACCTCATATCTTCCGTTTTCACTTTCTTTAGCTATTCCTACAGCATTTGCATTTAAATAGTTCTTGTCATTTAAAAGGGCTGTATTTTCCGGACAAAAACCTAATTCAAGATCGGCAATAACTTTATCGGATAATCCTCTTTGATAAAGATAGTCAAGAGATTTTTTACCAGATTCAGTCTGATTCAAATAGTATGAAAAAACTTTATTGATATTGCTGTTTATTTTAACCATTTGTCTTTGATTTGCATTTAAATAGTCCGGTTCTCTATCAATAGTATTTTCTATTTGTATATCAATATTGCATATTTCAGCAACTTTTTTTATTGCATCAATGCGTTTAAAATTTGGATTATTATTAACCTTATTTTCATACTGAAGAACAAAATCAACTGCATTACCTGCTGTCTGGCAGGAAAAACATTTAAAAATCTGTTTATCGGGCGATACTGACATAGAAGGATTTTTATCATCGTGAAATGGGCATAAAGCCTTATAGTTGCGACCTGCTTTAAAAAGACTGATACCATACGACTGTATGACATCAATAATATTGCTTTTTTCTAATACCTGTGATGTTAAAGTGTTACTCATTTTTTTCACCTCCATATGTCATGGCACAAATACACCCAGTATCGACCAGTCCATTTTTAAATGCTGTTGACAGTTCTTTTGGTATTCCTTTTATTTTTTTAATATGATCAAAATATAGTAAAGTATAAGTATCGTTTTTGATATCAACATCATAAAGAATCGAGAGAGAGAAATTTATTTTATTGTCCTTCATATAAATTCCTTTCGTTCTTACTGGTCATACCTGACCAGTAGAATAAAAGAATCAGTGAAATATAGTATGTTATACTAATGTAAAAACAATATATTTACCGATTCTTTATTTGTGCATGTAAATTTTTTCTATGTTACTGTCATTAATTCTTCAAATTATTAATTTTTTCTTTTTCTAAATTTAAATAAACCTAATCCCAATAAAGATAATCCGCTTAATCCAAATAGTAAAGCAGTATTTGTGTTGTCACCTGTTTTAACTTTCACCGGCATCAGCTCATCATACATAATTACCTTTTGAATTTTGCCTGATTCTTCAATTTTAAAGTTAATTGACTGTGCTACTTTATAATTTTTTGGAGCAATAGTTTCAGTCAATGTATAAGTATGATTACAGAATAAATTCTGAATCATATGGGGTTCTTTTCCAGAAACCCATTCATCCACAATATTTCCTTTTTCGTCGGTTACTTGAAGATGAGCACCTTCCAGTTCTTTATGATCAGTTATATCCTGTTTAGATACCGATACCTTAAAAGGGGTATGTTTAGGAATAACTGTAACATCAAAATTCATTGAATTCTGAACATCTTCATCGTATGTTGGAATAGAAATTAAAGTTGGTTCAACATATTCATATTCATTGTAATCAGTTACTCTTAATAAATAGATACCTACCTTTAATTCTTTAAAAACAAGTTTACCAGTATTATCGGTCATATCTGATATACCAGTAATTTTATTTTCATTTGCAATTTTATTTAATCTGATTGCTAGTTCTTCCATTTCATCAGCTTTTTCAACTTTATTTAAATCAGTTTTTTCATCAGCAAAATCTTCTGTATATTCATAAAGACCGTCAATGACATCACCGACTTTAATCAGCTCAAATTCAACACCTTCTGTTGATGTGCCAGCGACACCGTCTTCTAGTGCAACTGTTATCGATCCAGTTTCGCTATATGCATCTACTGTACTTACAGTACTTATAATTCCAACTGCACTTAATAATGTAACAGCGAAAATCATAAATTTTTTGATCATTTTTTTGCTCCTTTCCTTCTGAAAATTATAATCCCTAAAATAATAAATAATAATGGTATTGTATAAATGATAAGTTCGTGCGAGGATGGCAGACTCTTTCTTATTGTATCTTTTACACCCTGATCATATTGAACACGATGACCTGTTACCAGCAGTCTATGTGTGTTAATACCATATGGTGTACATGTTACAAGGGTTGCAAGGTCTTTACCATCTTCAATTGCATAGTCTGCTTTTTCAGGCAATACTATTTCAATTTTATCTATTTCATATGCAAGAACTTCATCAAGTATATAAATATAAAATTTATCATTTTTTTCTAATTCATCCAGCCTTGTAAATAATTTATTTGATGGCAGACCGCTGTGTCCAGTTATAACAGTATGTGTATTTGTGCCACCAACGGGCATAGAAGAATCTTCAACATGTCCAGCTCCAATATTCAGTACATCATCATTAGTTCCATGATATATCGGCAGATTTACATCTATCGCTGGTATTTCAATCGTTCCAATTATTTCATCACCAATGTTTAAAATATTTTGATAATCAAGATTATCATCAACTGAAATGCCTTTCTGCTGACGATATAATTTATCATTCCACTGTTCAGCTTTTTTTATCATTTCTTTTTTTTCAGCTGAGCTTAAATTATCAACTTTTGTTTCGTAAGTCGATATTAACCCCATGTTATCTTTTGAGGCAACGAAACTTGAAATAATAGGGTAGCATACTAGTGCTATCCCTATTATGAAAATAAAAATATCTTTTCTAAAAATTTTACTCATTATTTATCTTCTTTATTTTCTTTTCTACGCTTAATTAAAGCTGTTGCCATCATTGCAGTACCTGCACCAACCAAGATCACTGTCATTGTTGAACCAGTTGCAGGCAATTTTGAACCTACCTTATTAACTACTTTAATATTTAATGTTCCATTTTCAACATCAGTAGTCAAGTTATTATCATACTCAGAATATTTACCTGAATAGAATTCTTTAAAATGAGCAGTAGCTTCCAGTTTCTGCAATGTCTTATCTGTCGCTCCGTCTCCCTTTACATAGTTTTCTCTATTTTCATCACTATAAGTTGCTTTAATGTCAATTTTGATCGGATCCTTTAACAGTCTATAGCCAGCAGGTGCTTTTGTTTCTTTGAGATAATATGTTTGGCTGTCCAATCCAACAATATTGAAAATACCATTTTTATCAGAAACCATTTCTACAGCTTCGGCAGGTGCTTCATCGCCTTTAACACTGTCGTGGTTAATTACCGTGTAACCGTCACCATTGGCTGCTTCTTTAACATATACCTCTTTTGTACATGAGCTGTCACTGTAAAGACGGAATTTCGCACCTTCAAGTTTAACTTCAGGATCCTGATCATTTACTTTTACTCCATTCATTCTAAATGTAAAGCAAACTACTGTATCCCAAGGAGTTTCACCGGTTTGGCCAATACCGTCAGAATCAGGATTATTAGAATATTCTAATTTAACATCATTTTCAAAACCGGGGCGTCCTGTATCATTTGATGCATTTTCATTTAGAGTTGCATTGTATTCTACTACTATTTTCTGTCCATAGAATTTTTCCATTTCAGGTACAGCACCTTCATATTCAGGGTAGAAATATTTATTAATTGTTGCTTTTAAGTCCATGATTTGAATTTGGAAAGTTTCATCAGCTGGAATACCACTTGTTACAACTTTGTAATCAATATTATTGACTAGTGTTTTATCTCCAACTTTTACTACTACACTATCAGGATTGAAAGTCAATGCTTCATCCATGCGATCACGCATTGAAAAATAATAAGAAGAATAACCATTCATATTAGGAACGTAAGTTAAATAACGATATGGTACTGTCTGACCTATCTCAAAATCAGCGACATCATTCCACCCGTCTTTATCACTCCCAATACTTCCTCTGCTGTCATCTTCTAAAATCTGTTTTTGAATTACAGGAAAATCACTCTTGATATTGATAAACACATCTGGATTTGCTGTATTTACCATACACAAAGAAGAAGCACTGTGAGTACCCTCAACTGATGTAATTTCATCCACAACATACCATCCAAAATCAACATCCATCGTATAACTGTCTGCTGCTGTTTCAGGAACAGTTACCGTCATTGTAGGGGCTGCCTTTTCAGCAACGATCTCATTTCTTAAATCTTCAATGAAATATCTGAAATTAGAGTATCTGCTTTCATTTAACTGTGGAGCTTCTACATTATTGATTACTGTATTGTTATTCATCGTTTGAATGTAATCAATTATGCTGTACTCAGTATCTTTTCCGGTAACTTTTTTCAGTGCTTTTTCATAAGCTGGATTCATAGTGTAATTGATACTTTCCATACCAGCTGAATTTTCAGCATCGAAAATCTTGTAAACATTAAATTTTTTACCTGCTAAACTTTGAGTAACTCCATTATCACCAACATTTGCTCTAATAGTAATGTGACCCTGTTCTTTAGCATTTACAGAAGTAATAATATTATTATCCGGAGCAGCTAAAGAAGCAGTAGCTAAAGCTCCAGAAAAAGCTGTACTTACAACTAATAAACTTGCAATTGTTTTTTTCACTCTATTATTCATTTTTATGCTTCCCCTTTATTGTTTTTCCTTTTTTTATTTAAACCGATTAAACATAGCGCAATTCCTGAACCAACTAACAATACTGTTCCTTTTGAACCGGTTGCAGGAAGTTTAGCACCACGTTCATTTATGACTGTCATATTCCCAATATACCAGCCATTTTCAACTGTCATGCTGTAATTTTCATTACTGTTGTTTTCATCAATAACAACATCATTAACTACAAAGACATGTTTACCGTCAATACATTTAAATTCTACTTTTATTGGATCGAGTAGCTTTCTGTAACCGGCAGGAGCTTTAATTTCTTTCAAAAAATAAGTACCTACTTCAACTTTGTCAAATAATAAGTTTCCGTTATCATCAGTAATTGCCTTCGTTACTTCATCGGTACAGTCAGCATTTTTATACAATGCGAATTCAGCTCCAGCTAACAATTTATCAGCATCATTCTTCTTGACTACATTTAATTTGAACCATTTCAATTTGTTGCTTAAAGAGATAGTCATATCGCCTTTATCATTTATAGTAAAGACACTTTTGTTTTCATCACTGTTTTTATCAGAAATTTTTACAAAACCATTACTGTCAATATCAAAATAAAATTTAGTATCATTGATTTCATATCCATTAGGAGCAGTAACTTCCTGTACGTAATAGCTGTTTCCACCAGCAAGTTTGTACAAATCAATAATACCTTCATCATTTGTTTTGTAACGACCAACTTCCTGATTCGTAGTTTCATTAAAAATCAGATATTCAGCATTTCTAAGCGGAGCTTGGGTTTCAATATCATATTTATAAAGTCTGATATGTGTTTCTACATCAGTAACAGTAAAATGCTGTACCTTAGAAGTTTCACTTATATCTTCATTAATAATAAACTCAAAATCATCAGCCTGTACATAACCGGCAGGAGTTACTGTTTCTCTGGCGATATATGTACCGAAAGGCAGGTCCTTAGTAACTGCATGTCCGTCCTTTCCATCAATATTTGCTGTAGTTACAACATCATATGTTTCTGCACTGTCCCATCCGTTTTCAGTCACATCATTCTTTAATTTGATAGTAAATTCTGCATCATTCAAAGGTGTAGTATTTCCTTCCTGATCCAGAGCGACTTTTTCGATTTCAATATGATGTTTTTTTACCTCATCTTTAACAATAGGGAAGTTACCTGCAACAACAGACGTAGTATCTCCATTTTGCTTTATTTGAGTAATGAAAACACCATTATCAATATTTTCAGTTTTTCCATCCTTATCTTCTAAAACTGCTCCTTCCAATAAATAACCTTCAGGCGCCTTGGTTTCCTGAATAGTCATAGTTCCTATTGGTAAAGTAGCCAATCCATCCTGATAATAAAGTTCATCACTTTTTTCACTAACAATACTTTCTTTGCTCATTAAACTCGCGATATATGCATTAGCATATTTATTCCACACCGTTTTCACAACCCAAGTCCTAGTTGCTTTCTCAGGTAAATCAGATACTTTATCATAAAGAGCGTTGTAATATTTAATCGTAAATTCTGCACCCTCTAAAGAAGCGTTACCCTGAGCAATTGATTCACTATTTTCTTTATCAGCTTTTATTATCGATATGGAAACAGGGTCATTGGCTGGCTGTTCAACAAGACATCCAACACCGTTCAGTGTAGTAGTCTGACCTGCGTTGATAGTAACAGATGTATGCTCTGTATTAAGTTCGAAGCCCGGTGATGCTTTTGTTTCAACAAGCGTATAATTACCCGCATTGATACCTGTAACACTCGCATTACCATTTGCATCAGTCGTTAACGTCGCAATTGCATTACCGTTTCCGTCTCTTAACTGGTATTCAGCACCAGCTAATGAATAGCAGTCATTTCCATCTGTCAACTCTGGATTTCCATTTACTTTAGTAATATTTAAATTACCTTTTTTTGGTTTGATCTTAAATTTTGCAATACCAGCACCGGACTGACTGTTTACTCGTTTAGTCAAAAATCCTACAACAATTTCATCTCCAGTTTTATCAAGTACACGAACATTGATCATTTCATCTTTCCATTCGACACCTTTACCGGTATCAGGATTAGATAAATGCGTACATTGTAGTCTTAACCATGCATCAAGCTGTGTTGCACCTGTAACATTTTCTGCTGTCCAGTTCCAGAAACTGTTATGCCATATACCAGTCGTTGTATCTAATCCACCCTGAATCCAGATTCCTAAATACATTGCGGTATTCTGATAATACAGTTTATTATAATCCAACTGACCTCCATAATAAATTGTGTTCATTAGATCTGCTTCGCCGGTTGTTAAACCATAAACAGGCAGTGTTGCGTTTTTCCAGTCAGAAGCATATGCCTTATACAAAGATATCTGACCGCTCCACCCGGTACCTACACCGTCTGGAACATCTACAGTTCCTGCACATCCCATCTCACCCATTGAAAAGGCTTCAACATTAGTGATATTTAGAAATTTATCCGCCAGTTTTGCTATCGGTGATTTTTTATCAACATCAACATTTACTGACTGTACCGCAGTAGATGACTGCGGAATTGTAATGATTCCGTTATCAGAATCATAATTAAAATTACTCGTTGGCAGACCGTTAACAGAAACTGTTAATTCAGTTTTATCTAGATTTTTCTCTGTTTTAACGTTCGTTTCAAAATTAAAACTGTCAACATTTCCGCTTCCTTCTTTTACCGTTCTGCTGTCAGTTGTTGTATAATTAACTTTTGATGAAAGTTTTGAGGTTGACTGAGATACAGCCTGTAGAAACTGTACCTGAACATTACCGGCAGTGTTTCCAAACAGATCTTTTGAAATATAAACTAAACCTGTTTCTGGATCATAATGACATCTGTCATTAACAACTTCTGCATTGTTATTGTTTATTGCAAAGATCTGATCCTTTACTTCAGCAGTACTGTCATTCAGCATTGTATTACCAAGACCTACATAATAGTCACTGTTTGTGTCGAGGTTATATAACGCGACAGTAGAAGGGATAGTTGTTATAAACAGATCACCAGTATCTTCTCTTAAAAAGAAACTGTCGATTGTTTCATTTTCAGCGATTCCCTCCGCTTCAACTAAAGTGTTTTTTACAACTAATACCTGATCTAAACGCATCATATTTAATGATGTGTATGCAGTATCAAGATTATTTTTAATATATTCAGCAGTTACCGGATCAAGATTATTTTCAGATTCTTCAGCATCAGATTCCTCTTTTGCAGTAACTATATCCTGAGGTTTCCTTTCAACTACATTAATTTCAATTTCAGCAGAAGACGAGTTTACATTCTCCTCTGCACTGACTTTGTTTCTGTAGTTTACAGTAACAGTAATTTTAGCTTTACCAGCTGCTTTTGCTTCTACAACTGCACTGTTCATTTCACCGGAAACAATAGCAATTTCTTCATTATCACTGGTCCATTTATAATCAGTTATTTCAGCAGTTTCCGGCAAATCAGCATGAGCTTTAAGATTTATTTTTTCATTTATCTCTATTTCTTCTTTTTCAGAAGTTAAAGTGACTTTTTCAGTATTCATCGCACTAACAAATGACATATCATTGGCAACTATACCAAAAAGCATCAGTACAGATAATAAGAATGAACTTAATTTTTTCATTGCATCTATTCCTTTCGTTAAAAATATTTTCTGTGATGCAAGTTACAGCTTAAAGATTATTTCTATACTATATTTAATTTTCATAAGCAAACATCACTGTACTTCTTTAAAATCGGTATTATGATCAAGCAAATGATCCACCAGCAAATAATAATGAGCAGTCACAAGACTGCTCACGTATCAAACACCCATATATATACTTTTTTCATTTCTCATTTCCTCCAATAAAAAAAGACAATCTTTCGATTGCCTTGTTATTTTATTTTAATTACTTGTTCTTAGTAGCACCGCAGCTGCATTTATAACCGGTAGTTACTGTTTCATCATATGCAGGCTTTATGATTACCGTTTCGTCATATGCTTCTTTGATTATAACTGTTCTTTCCTCTTGATGAGTAACAGCATCATGATGAATTGTATCAATTTGCACCTTACCTACGTGGCATCCACCACCACATACGCTGATAAGATGACCAGAAATTTCGTCACCATCTTTTGTAGAAAAACCGCACCTATTACAGATATATCTGCTTTCATAAACCGGCTCATCCCATGCTTCCTTATCGACAACTGTTACTGTTTCGGTCTTAGTCACTGCATCATGATGAATCGTTTTTGTTTCTGCTTCGTGGTGTACTGTTTTCGTCACCGCTTCCCAGCTGTGTGAATGAGCAGGTTTGTTATCACCTGTGTTTCCGCTGTTGCTGTTTCCACCACTATTTCCTGTATTTCCACCAGTTGATCCGCTAGGCGTAGACGGTTTAGTTGCACTGTTTCCTGAACCGCTTTCTACTTTGCCTGTATTTTCTACAGGTTTTCCAGTTGTTACATTATCTTTAGCACTTACTTCGTTGCTTGCTTTTTTGGTAACAACTGTTTTCTTGTTTCCGTTTTCATCTGTTACGATTTCAGTTACTGCTACTTCACCTTCAGCTACAATTGGTGCTTCAACAACATTGATTTTCATTTCTTTTTCAGCTTTGTTTTTTTCAACATCACTTATAGAAATTTTTAAATTATATGTTCCAATTGTATTAACATCAACTTTGCTAGTATCAATTTGCCAGTCATTGACATCACTATAATCAGTCACCTGCAGCAGTTCAGCAAAATTAAATGTAGACAAATCGGTATACTGAATCACATCAATGCTATCCGGTGCTGTGATAGTAGGGGATGTAGTATCTTCAACTTTTACAGCAACTGTTTTCTTTTCATCTTTATATTTGAAAATGAGTTTATAATTACCAACTTTAGGATAATCTTTTTCTTCTTTAGAAGTCACATTACCATTTTCATCTTTATTTTCAACAGTAACGTATTTGAAATCATTTGTTGATTTAGCATCTTTGATGATCTTCTCAGCCGTTTTTGGATCAACTTTATTGTAATTCAAGTAGTCAGCCACATCTGTTGAAACGACCTGTCCTAATTCAGCAGTAATTTTATTTTTTGTTAAAATCAAATCACCGTTGTTTCCTGATAAAGCATAAATCCCTATACCGCCAAGAATCAGTATACCGGCACACGCTCCTGTAATAATCTTTTTCTTTTTTGTATCAAGTAAATTATTTAATTTCATATCTATTCCTCCCGAACTATTTTATTTACATTTTTAAAACTTTATCTAATAACACGTATCTTTTATTTTTATTTTTAATATTCATCATTTTGCCTATTACGTAATCTAGAAGCTCTTCTATTAATTCAATGTACAGCGGTATAAATATAACAAGCAGTAGTGATCCAAAAGCATCTAAGTGAGCTATAAAGCTGTCACCAGAAGAAATAGTGAGAATTATGCATAAAGCAAAAAGTAAAAATCCAATTGCAGCAATATATTCGCCGTATATTTCTACAAATGTTATAAGATACCGCAGTAGTGATAATATGAGCCATAATAAGACTGCAAGCAGAATCCCGCATAAAGAAATAAGAACAGCTCCTATAAACAGCAGTGTAATCAAAATCTTTTTAAAAAAACCGCTTCTGCTGTATTTTATATAATGAATAAAATCGATAATATAGTCTATCATATCTTTCCCTCCCATGATTTATCTAAAATAATTATATAATTATTTTATTTATTTTTCATCAATAAGCATACGATTTCATTTATAGCTTTATAATAACAAGGGTGACGGGAGAGGTGGTCACCCTTTATTATAAATCCGCCGAGAAAAAACTATAAATACTCTCTACTGTTTATTTAAAGAGGCGGAAATATTTAAAACCAAAAAAGCGTTACTGCGAAATAACGCCTTTTAGTAAATTGATTTCTGCTTCTTTAGCCACTTTTACCTAATAGCATTATTTCACATTTCGTTGCACATTTCAATCACGTTTTTATTTCACTTTTATTTCACTTTTATTTCACTTTTATTTCACTTTTATTTCACTTTTATTTCATTTTTATTTCACTTTTATTTCACTAGTGCTTTTATAGATGATATTTCCTGTTAGATAGGCAACCTGTAAATGTGCTTTATTTCTAACATTGTAAAATCTTCTGCGTGCTCCACAAAATTCATCTGAATGTATTATTTCTTCATTAGTTTTACCGTAAAAGTAGTGAAAAATTAAATAATATTCACATTCAATATCAACTTTCCTTATCTCTTTACAAATTCGTAAAAACTCAGATGCCGGTTCTTCTGGATTATAATTTATATAGGCTAAAAACAATTCTTCAGTAGAATTTAAGGGTGGATTAGTAGATACTCTAATAATACTTGATGTTTTGAAATAGTCATCGTTTAGTATATTGGCTCTTGATAATTCTAAAATCGGTCTATAATCCTCACAAATCATTTGTCCAATTTTTGTCATTGCTTTAACATCTATAACTTTTGGTTTCCTATTTATATTCATTTTAATCCTCCATCCGATTACTTACTATTATATTTGTGTTTCCACCATCTAGTTTCGTGTTTGTTCACCTCGTTCTCTCTCTTATATATTTTTATTTATTCAGTCATTACTGGTCAGATATGACCAGTAATAGTATACTTATTAAATGAGCAAGACATTAACTGATGGGAGAAAGATGATATATCTCAACATTTTAAATAAAACTATTAAAAAATTACTATTATAACATAAACCTTATCTATATAACGGACATATCCATCCCATAAAAAATGGGGATATTCACAAAGACATTCAGTTAAAGTTTCAGCTATTTCAAAATAATCATAATTAATTTCAACATCATAATTGAAAGCTACTTTTAATTCATTATGGTGTTCTTTTAGCCACCCTAATTTATCCTTAATCTTTTTTTCAGATAAGTTTTTCCATGCAATAAGTCTGTCATATTCATCCCCAAATTCTTGCCATTCCCCATTTTCAAATCTCAATTTTAAAATATCACTTGAATTATCCATACAATTCATTATATATACATAATATGTACCATTTACATTTGGATTGCTTTCTAAAATACTAGTCCATTTATCCACTCTTTTTATCCTCCTCATTGTCAGTTTCAATAACCTTTGGAATAAAACAAATTTCATTATATGAAATAGAATTTACACTATATAATCTCTACTTATACTTAACTCTGCTGAAACAACCCGATCAAATGAATTGTATCCAAACTTAACTACTGTTTTTTCAATGTTAGTTTCAAATATTTTTATATTAATCTTTCATGAACACTAACCAATGTGTCTTTGCTCTTTTATTGCCTATTAATGGTTTATATTCTATTAAATCTAATATCTGTTTTAATTTTATTTGTTCTTCATTCCATTTAAAAATTAATACTCCACTTTCATCTAATCACCCACCATATCTGTTAAAGCAAAACTTATTTACTTTATTTAAATTTTTATTTCTATTTACTTCCATATTTTACATTCACAACAATCAATATCAATTTTATCGAATGATATCTTATTAACCTTATAATAACTATAAATTTCTAACTCATTACATTTTTTCTTTTTCCGGATTTTAGTTAATGGTGGATAATCTATGTACCTGTTGCTTCCTTTTTTTATTATCTCATATTTTTTCTTAAATTCTTTCTGTTCATACAAAATATCATTTATATAATCCAGTTCACCATCCTTGATTTTATATAAATATTTCTCATTAATTTTATCATTTACATCTTCAAGCATATATGATAATTTTAACTCCAAATAAAAAATCATTAAAAAACCAAAAGGAAGTACTATAGGAAATACTATTGGGTTTAACGAATATAGATCTAGTCTCTTATCTACATTGAACGCTAATACTAAACCTGTCAATAAGAATAATGCTTCTGCAATTATAATTAATAATGGTTTAGAAAAATGTATTAGCTTTTTTCTAAACTCTCCAATTCTTTCTCTTTTATAATAAACATCCATCAAATCACTCATAATTTTTTCTGCTATTTCATCACCTCTAACCATTTCATTTATTTCAAGCAGTTCTTTTTTCATGACTATCCTCCCCCTATATTCTTATTTTTTCATACTTAAAAATAGCGGATTAATTATAATGTCTTAGTATTTCAAGTATCAGCATAAAAAGAACATTTGATTATCATTACAATATACCTTTTTCCTATTTTTCTTCATTCTGGCATAACAGCCAGACTTCCATCAACGTAACTGTTAATAAAATAATACTGCTTATAAATGTAGAATACGGTTTTGGAATGTCTATAAAAATAGATATAATATTCCATACTGACATTAAGAAGATTGTCACATTTAACAGTTCTCTAAAGCTGCTAACTTTTAATATCCAACTAACTTTCATACCTACCTCTTTTACCTTTTCTTTCATAAGTTTAATTATTTTCATCGTATTCATAATTTTCCTTCACCTTTTGTATAATCATTTGAGTTATTACTAAAAAACAAACTGGAAACTAAGTGCAAAAAATTTGAAACAGATCCACCAATCCTTTGCATAATAAACATTCAATTATTAAAAAGATAAAACCTAAAATAAGAGCTACTAAGTACATTCTATTTTCATTGTTTTCTTGTAATTTTTTTTCTATTATATTAATTATTAAATATATCATATATAAAACTGTTAGTATTATTAGAGGTACCATCAAAATAATTGAAAAGCCTATAATATAATCCCAAAGATTTACACTTGTAGTTTCTATCATTATTATATGCCCCTTCCTTATTCATTCTTTTTACTACATCAACTTTGTCAGTTGACATCATTGTTCTATATCTCTTTTTTATAAGAATTTTTAATTTTATTGATTACATCATTAAGTTCTATTTCAAATTCATTGACAATGTTAACATTCAATATTTATTATTTGCCTGTTTATCAAATACCTAGATCTTGCTATTGTAATGATTTCAGCTATTTATTTCATTATATAATTAATGAATTTTATTTTATTTTTTATAAAGAGCAAAACGGTAAAAGACAGAAACAACTAATTAAGAATTCAAAAATAGTCTTTATGCTGAAAGAATTACTTTGATTCTACAGTTTTTCCAATCACAATAAAATGACTTTTTTCATTTTTCAGTTTCTCTAATTCTTTCTTTTCTTTATGACTTAGTACATCTGAATACATATTATACAAATCAATTTTTTCTTCTAACTGCTTCCTATACATCCTCTCTTTAAGATATTGAAATTCACTTTTTCTCCAGTTTGTTATTTTCATTAACACTATTTATCATTCCTGGTATATTGTAATTGACTTATTTAACTGTCAATTTTGTATACCTTTTCCTTTCGCTAATTTTTGTTTAGAATTGAATTATGAATGTGTACTTTTATTACTCACTTTCCTTTGCACATTTTTTGCAATGAAACTGTTCAGTTACCTGTAATAAAACAAAATTATTATTTTTAATATAAAGTAACAAATTAGAAACACTAATAAACATTTTTCCTCTAATGGCGACTGACAAAAATCAAGCAAAAACCAGAGCAAAAACAATATCATTAAAAATACTAAAACAATAACGGTGAAATACACATTCAAGCTAATACCGATTATAGTCAATAGACTAAAAAATACAGCTATTAGACTTAAATGTATAAAATGTTTTTTTGTAATATCATCCATAATCATATCCTCATTCTATTGGTTTTATATCATCATAATTATATTGCACTATAAATTTGATAATAAAAATAATTAAAAGAATTAAACAGCATATAATTCCCGCAAAAAAACAATAGTGACCGCATTTAAAAATATTAGTTACTGTTAGCTTTTTATTCTTAACAAATAGTTTCGTTATTTCAAAAATCCAAATAGTTATAATTAATTTTAATTGTCTGTCATTGAGAAAACTATCTGTATCGTTCCACATATCTTTAACAATATCAATACCAACACTAAAAATACACCAGCCAATATATAACAGACATATAAAATCCAGTAATTCATATAAAGAGTAATTATAAATATTTATTGATGCTTCTAAATTCATCCATCCTGCAATAGCAAACATACCAATTACAATACAAAATGACTGTAACAGTACAAATCTAATATAACCGAAGAGTCGTTTCCAATATCTTAAGATACATATCAGTAATGATTCTTCTATTATAAAAGTCACTTGTGATCCAATTGATGGTTTTATATTGCTATAACATTTTAAATAATTTATTGATTCATATTTTACATTCCATTTTTTGAACTTCATTAATTGTATTTCCTCCCACAGTCAAGTATAATTTCTTTCTTCAAACAGTTCATAAGCAACTTTTTCAAAAAGTTTTATAATCATAAATATGGTAAGAATTTTTTATTTTTTTGATTACATCATTAAGTTCTACTTCAAGTTCTATTATTAGATTTTTTGTTTTATAATAAATAAAAGATAGATTATCCAAAATGCTTTTTGCCTGCTTTTTAGCCAATTCACTCCTGTTATTGATCTATATAGCTATTAATATCTTCTAACAACTCTTTTTCCTTTATCATTTCTTATTTACTTTAGTTTATCCCTGATCAACTGGTCAGATATGACCAGTTGATTTATTTATACTTCCATTTATCTTGTTAGTTTTATTTCCTTTTCAAACATATACTACTGTTATATTTATAACTCATTACCCTCTGGTAGTTCTTCTAATTTAAAATCTATTTTCAAATTTACTAGTTCAAATAGTAAATAAAGTATTGTTGAAAAAATTAACGGAATTATAACTATGCTAAAACAAATAACACAAATGCTGACTCCTAATTTTGATAAAAATTCCATAATCAAATAAAATACGATATCAAATGTAGGGTCTGTTTGCACAAATCGGGTATTGAATAACAGATTTAATAAGTATATTAATAACTTAAAGTAATAAATAACAAATACAATAGATACAACTAACGCTAGAATAGTTAATGTAATAAGAATTATTGCCTCAGCATTTTCATTTAAATGAATTTTAGAACTCTTATCTTTATTATGAAGTTGGCTACCACAATTAGGACACACATTTAATTCATTACATAAAACACGTCCACATACATTACACTTTCTTTTTAATATTAATTTTTTTAATAATTTTACCATTTATATTTATCCAATCCGTGATATTGATTCCTTACCATTATTCAAGTTATATTTACTTCCATCTTTTACCCCTAATTCATAAGCGTCTTCACTTTCGCTTGTATAATTAGTTTTGACTGTTCTAATTTTCATTTGTGTTTTAACGTAATCTACTACAGTTGGATGTAGATCTGTTAAAATAAGTTCATATCTTTTATCAATATTCATATCGATGAAAGAGTTTTTCAACTGCTGTTCTATACCTTTTGCAAACCCACGGCAGTAATCACGTTTATATACTCTAAAATCCATGTCACCAATATAACATTCTTTAAGTTCTTTGATTGTTCTTTCCAAATAATCTAGTACAGGAATTACTACACTTTCACATATTGCAACTTCTGTTTCATATCCAACATATTTAAATTGACATTTACTGTTTATCTTACCTAGATAATAAGCATTAACTCGATTGTATTTACAAATATTTCTGAATGTCCAATATAGATAACCTGTATAATATTGACTCATTGTTTTTTGAATAATGTTACCATTATTGTCTTCATTTAATTCAAGTTCTGTAATTTTATGTTTAATCATGAGTTTGTTTGCTCTATAAGTAGCCAGTTGAATTTCTTGATCACTAGCACCGGGATCCTCTGCGATTGCCATCAGCTTCCTAATCTTATCAATTATTTTATCCATTTTTAATCACCTGATTTCTGTTTACGTGTTCATTTGCCAACTCCTTTATAATATCTTCTATTTCTGAAGTATGTACTATATTTAATCTGTCTACTTCTATTGCATGTTTAATAATTCTTTTAGCATGTTCTCTAGAATATCCTTTTAAAACTGTTTTCATAACAATATTTCCTTGATTGTCACGTCTTCTTACCTGAATATCATACTCCATACTCTCCACCTCTTTTATTTTGAAACTGTTTTGTTTATGACTATTTTCAACCGTGAATAGTCTTTGATTATTAAATTGTTCTTTCGATCATAATAAATAATGCAGTCATGAAAATGATTAAAGTCATCCTTCGGGTAACAAAATAGATAAAATCTGCTTATAACGGTTTTTTTTCTTCTGATTGTGTTTTCTGTTCGATTTTTTATATCTTTTAAGTATATTTCATAATCCTTGAATACATTTTGTGTTTCGATTGTCTTATTATGTTCACAAAGAAACATTATAAATTCTGCAATATCATCTTTATATGTTTTTTTTGTTTTATAAAGCCCATCCATTTGATCAACATATTCATTAATTTTTTGTGACAGATCCATAGTTTCACCTCGTTCTTGCTGAATTTTAAAGCAACGTGTAATCATAGATATATTTTTGTTTAAACTCTTCAATATAAGTTCTAATAATCAAATCTTCGAGCTGATTGTGCGATTCTCTAAAATTGACAAATGACTGCTTATATCCTAAATATATTTCTGGACTACGATTGTCTTTTTTAAAAGCCGATGTATATATTATTTTATTTAATTTAAACAGCAGGTTATTAAACATCTTTACAGTGATACCATCACCCCAATTTTTATAATCTTCAAATCTACCGTCATAGATTGCATTTTGTATAAAATTCAGTTCATTGTTTATTCGTATCAGCATTTTATTTTTTATAAGTTTCTTTTGAATCATCAAAATATTGTCAATTGATTCTATTTTAACCAACGAAAATTTTCTGTATAATCTATAATTTCTTGTAAATAGCATTGCAACATAACGAACTTCTTTTTTTATACCAGCAATAAATCTTGCAAAAGATCTGTATTTAAATATCTTTGCTTCCTTTTTTTGAACATAAGTCTTCTTATACTGCTTATTTCCATTTCTATCTAATTTTGCTTCACCTTTTTTATGTTTTAAAACTGCATTAGGATGATCTTCAGTACAGCGCTTTTTACTGTTAAAATCCTGATAATATGTATCGTTATATTTAATCAGCTTCTTATCACCTTTACAAAAAGTTACGCGTGTAAACATCAGAAATTCTATATACTCCCCATTACCTTTTTTTAAAAATTTATAACAGTAGGGGATGATTTTATATCTTGGATCAAAGTTGACTACAAACTTTTTTGCAAATTTATGTTTTTCATTTAAAGTTAATTTTTTGGGTATCATAATGTTTATAACATGAGCAAATATATTTTTATAAATACGTCTGTTTTCAGTATTTTTATACTTATACAAATGATTTTCTTTGTAGTCAACTAATCGTACAATATGTTTTTGATAATTAATCTTATTCGAATATACTTCTTGAATTCCGCTATATCTGAGCCATTCCCATACTTCTGTTTTACTGTTTAATGTTCTATATTCTGTAAAATCATTATAATTAATCATTGTTACTTTCCTTTATACCTATTAAATTGACATCTAAGCTTTGCTTAGATGTTTTTTTTAGATTTCTCAAATAAAAAATCTAAAAAAATGTGATTTTAAGCTATTTTTAAGCCCTTAAAATTTTGTATTTATTTATCAAAAAATGACTATATCTTTCCTGAAGAGTACCGCCTACAATTATTCTGCTGGAACGATACTCACCAGTAACAATAACAAGATCACCATCTTTGGCTTCTTTATAAAATCGTTCAGCTTTTTTTCCGTAAAGAGAACAGTCTAAAAGATCATATATATCATTTTCATCTCGTTTTATTTTTAAAATAAAATCTAAAAATGGTGTATTAGATTTTTCTTTTATTCCATATTTCATATCAAAAATAATGCCACACAGTTGATTTGTATTAAACATAATCTATCCAAAGGAGCGATTATAAATCACTCCTGATTCCTTTCTTTTGTAATAATTTAACAATCTCTATGCATTTATCTGCCATACTGTCTATATCTTTGTATTTGCTTTCGTTTCTTAAATAACAGTCTGTTATTATCTCATTTATTACGTACGTATAAGTAGCGCAGCTTATTTTCATCAACATAACTACTGCGGTTTCAATGTCAACATATGATGCAATATTAATTGTTCTATAATAACTTTCATTGCTTACTTGCCATGAAAGTTTAATTCGTCCTAATTTATAAAAGCACTCAATTATCAGCTTAGAACCACTGTACATATTAAATTCTGTTTTCAACGGATCATTTCCTTTACAGTGAGTGATAGCTAAAAGATTGTCCTTCAATAGAATGATATGATTATCATTAATCTCTTTAATTTCAGTTTTTTTATTTGTTTTACCATTTTTTTCTATCTCATTGATTGTTTTCTTTATATAGTTAGCAGGTATTTCCTCTCCTATAACAGTTTTCTTTTCCATAGCTTCCATTACTTCGTCTTTATAGTCACTGGTAGCTATCATATAAGCTCCCTGAAGATTTATTTTTTTGTTAAGAAACATTTCTGTGACACGATTATCATTTTTGATAATCGACATTAACTGTTGTACAGCTGTTGCTGACATACCTAAATCATTTGCTATTAACTGCTTTGTAGGAATTCCTTTATTTTCTGGTAATTCTCTTATTACTGGAATTACCTTTTCGAGATAAAGTTTTACTTCTCTGCATTTATCTTGAACAGTACGTTCCTTTTGTGTAGCATTGTCTCTCATCAATGACCTTAAAGACGTTGCTTCGTCATCAAAATGAACTATATAACATTCTATTTCCTCATACCCTAAGATTTTTTCTTGATTAATTAACTGATAAGCATAATATCGACTATGCCCTTTATTAATTACATATCCATCTTCTGTATCCTCAACTACAATAGGGTTATTTAATCCCTCGTCTAAAATACTGGCTTTGATTGCAATTATTTTTTCTAAATGCTCATCTTTAATATAAGGATTATTTTTGTTTGGTTTAATCAGCTCCAAAGGAAGTTTAATAACCTCTCTTGGATCGATACTGTTCATTATGTCAAACGCCATTATTCATCACCCCCAAACAGTTCTTTAGCAAGTGATAAATATTCATCAGCTAATTTAGATCTTCTGCTTCCTTTAAACATGGAAAAATGCTTATCATGTACATTTGAGTTAGAATTATCTACTACAGCAGTTTGATTTCTTAGCACAACAGAAAATCTATGATTTCCAGACAGATTATTAAACACTTTAGCTAATTTATTCCCATCTAATCTGTTTAATTCATTTATAAATTCTTTATGTAGTTTAATATTTCGATTAGCCATAGTAATAAGAATTCTATAATTTATTTTAGGATTATCCATCATAGATGCTTGATTAATAAAATCTATCGTTTGCATAGTTCCTGATACACTTTGAAATTCAGGCTGTAGGGGAATTATGCATTCGTCAGAAGCGTTTAATACATTGCTAAGGATATTATCCGTAGCAGGAGCGCAGTCAAATATAATTAAGTCATACTTATCTTTCATCGGTTCAACCACAAGCCTTAATAAATAATTGGCAGATGAAGAAATAAATCTTTTCGCTGTATTTAACTGAACATCAGCGGTAATAATATCAAGATTTTCATAATCAGTTTTTTGTACAGCATCTTCAACCTTAGCCTTTCTCATTAGAATGTGAGAAATATTAATAGTTTGATTATCAATTTCATTTGGATCATAATTGATCATATAATCAACTAGTCCTTTACCATCATAAACGTTATTTTGATTAATAAACATTTTTGAAGTATTTCCCTGTTGATCAAGATCAACCAGAAGTGTTTTTAATCTAAAATCTTGTGATGCGATAATACCTAGTGTCTCGGCAGTAGTAGATTTACCTACACCGCCTTTTTGATTTGTGATTGCTAATACTTTAGCTTTCTTTGTTTGATTCATTTTATTTCCTCCATTTTCGACCAAACCTATGATTTGGTATATTTTGAGGAACTATATATTATATAAACGAAAAAACGAGAGTTTCTATAGAGAAACTCTCGTTACACGTACTCTTTAATTTTTATGTAATTAATCAAAAAGTTCGACTAAATACATTATGGAGCGGGTGATGGGAATCGAACCCACGTAGTCAGCTTGGAAGGCTGAAGTTCTACCATTGAACTACACCCGCAATTTTAATGCATTAATATGATAGCACTATTTTTAAATGGTGACCCGCAGGCGATTCGAACGCCTGACCCTCTGATTAAAAGTCAGATGCTCTACCAGCTGAGCTAGCGGGTCATTATTAATGGCTGGGGTACCTGGATTCGAACCAGGGAGATGACAGAGTCAAAGTCTGTTGCCTTACCGCTTGGCTATACCCCAATGAATGGTGGAGGAGGGCGGATTCGAACCACCGAACCAAAGGAACTGAGTTACAGTCAGCCGCGTTTAGCCACTTCGCTACTCCTCCATCATGGTGCCGGCTAAAGGACTTGAACCCTCAACCTACTGATTACAAGTCAGTTGCTCTACCAATTGAGCTAAGCCGGCTTATAACAAAAATGGTGGAGGTTAACGGGCTCGAACCGCTGACCCTCTGCTTGTAAGGCAGATGCTCTCCCAACTGAGCTAAACCTCCAGTGCCTTGGTGCCTAAATATATTATCATTTACTTTTCAATTAGTCAATAAAAAAAATTATAATAAATTAATTTTTTTATAATTAGTTTAATATAATAAGCACTTCTTTTACATTTTGGCCATATTTTAAATATTTATGCAAATGAAAAGACGATCAAAGATCGTCATAATAATTAATAGCCTGGTTTACCAAGTAATTTAAACATATTTGCTTTGTACACTTCAACACCTGGTTGATTAAATGGATTAACACCAAGTAAATATACAGACATAGCACATGACATTTCAAAGAAATATACCATGTAACCAAAACCATAAGCATCCATTTTATCTAAAGTAATCAAAATGTTAGGTACATTACCAGTATTAACATGAGCATCAACAGTTCCTTCACAAGCTTTTTTATTTACATAGTCTACAGATTTACCTGCTAAATAATTAAGACCATCTAAATCATCTTTATCACTAGGAATAGTGATATCTCCAGCTGGTTCTTTAATTTGCATGATTGTTTCATAAAGAACTTTTGTACCTTCTTGGATAAATTGTCCTAAAGAATGTAAATCAGTTGAGAAAGTAGCACTAGTAGGTAAGATACCTTTACCTTCTTTACCTTCTGATTCACCGTAAAGTTGTTTCCACCATTCAGCTACCATAGCTAGTTGTAATTCGTAAGTTACAAACATTTCAGCAGGATATCCGGCTTTGTGTAAAATCTGACGAGCAACACCATATTTATAAGCATCATTTTGATCAAGATCAGCATTACCGTATTTTTCCATCGCATCTTTAGCACCTTTTAACATTGCATCTACATCAATTCCAGCCATTGCGATTGGGAATAATCCTACTGGTGTTAAAACTGAATAACGGCCACCAACATCATCAGGAATTACAAATGTCGTATATCCCTCTTCAGTAGCCAAAGTTTTTAATGCACCTTTAGCCTTATCTGTTGTAGCAACGATTCTTTCTTTAGCTCCAACTTTACCGTATTTAGTTTCGCACATTTCTTTGAAAATTCTAAATGCGATAGAAGTTTCTGTAGTTGTACCTGATTTAGAAATTACATTGATAGCAAAATCCTTATCTTTAATATAATCAGCTACTTGTTTAATATAATTTGATGAAAAAGTATTTCCTACATAAATGATTTCAACATCATTAGTTGGATATAATCCGTTGATTGCTTCAATTGCTGCACGTGCACCTAAGTAAGATCCCCCAATACCACAAACTAGTAACACATCTGTTTTTTCTCTTAGACTAGCAGCTGTTTCTTTAATTAATTCAACTTCAGCTTTATCATAATTTTCAGGTAATTCAACCCACCCAAGAAAATCATTACCAGCTCCAGTTTTGTTGTGAATCATATCATGGATTTCTTTTACTTTGTCCTTGTATGATTCTAAATCCTCGCTTAATTTAGCTTTAGATAAATCTAATGTAATCATTTTAACTTTCCTCCGTGATTCCTTGTTTAAGCCATTTTTCCATGGCAAGAGCTAATGGTTTGAAACCATTAGGCGTTTCAACGATTAATCGTCTAGGATTCTTATAGTAAACACGTTTATTGCGTCTACGATAACGATTATCAATGGCTTTCAAGCTAAGTTTAGCATGGTTAGTTTCCTGATCAAAATCAATAACTTTTACTTTGATTGATTCACCCACCTTAACAAAACTATCGATGCTTTTAACGAATTTATCAGATATTTCGGAAATATGTATTAATCCTGTTGAATTATCTGGTAAACTGGCAAAAGCTCCATATGGCTGGATACCAGTAATTTTGACATCAATGATATCACCGCGTTTAATCTTTTGGCTCATTTAATAATCACTCCCTGCGTGGATATTATAGCACAAAATAAATAAAATTATTTCATTTTTTATAAATAATACAAAAATCATTGATAAGGCAATAGATTCAATAAATTTAGTATATTTTTTTATTAAGTAAAAGAATACATTTTTAAGGTTGTTAAAATTAAATTTAAGCTAAGAATAAAGTATTACGCCATCTAGAACCAGGAATAACAATTTAAAGAATGTAGTAGAAGAATAGTTATTCTAAAATTATGTGAAAAGGAAATGAATGATTTGCTGGTAGAAGTAAGATGGCTTTACTAGTTTTAAAAGACGATTAGAGAATTAATGAATATAAATAGGCTGGAATTATTGTCCAGCCTATTTGTGTATATAAGATTATTTTCTAAATATCTTTAAATTACTGATATATTTTATTTATTAGTAGTCTAAAACAATAACTAGATTACAATTTTGATACTTGGTCACTTAATCCTTTATGCTTTAGAAAGATTGATATAATTTGCGATATGAGAGTAAGCATTCTAAGCTCTTCTTTTGTCCATATTCGTTTTCCTGTACATTCATCAAAGCCAACGAAACCGGCAATCATTTCCTGCTCATAGTACGCACACTGTAGTGTAGAATGAATTCCTTGGGCTTCAAACAGTTGTCTTTGTTTTTTGCTTAATGACGTGACATCATGACAGTAGAAGATAGAATTTTCATCGAATACTCTTTCATATTCATCCATATCATGATAAGAAATATTTTGTAGTTGTTCTTTTACAGCGGTGATCCCTTCATTACACCATTCATATGTATTGGAGCAATGTTCTTTGTCTGTCATGGTTTCGAAAATATAAGCACGGCTTACGTCATAGCGTTTTCCAGTAATTTCAAGAATCAGATTAACAGCTGTTTTTAAATCTTTGTTTTGAAATAGAATACGAAAGGCGTAATCTGCTAATGAAACAGATGTTTCACTATAAGATTGTTGTGAATCGATAGTTGCACCTAGTGAAGAATATGCGGTAATACTTTGCTGATTACAAGATTTTTCATTATATACGATATATGTATTCTTGCCTTGGATTTTGGCTTGGTAAAGGGCTTTATCAGCATTTGCATACAATTCCAAAAAATTATGTCCATCTTTTGGATATAAAGCGATACCAATACTGCTTGTTACCTGAATCTTACTTTTCTCTTTGTCAAATAGATGGGCAAATGTTTTTTGTAGTTCTTCAGCTTTCTTTTCTGCATCTAAGTGGCTAGTAATATTTTTCATGAAAATAATAAACTCGTCACCACCAATTCTACCAACGACATCACTATCACGTACTTTCTTTTTCATAGCCGTTGCCATTTCACCTAATACCATATCTCCAGCAATATGTCCCAATGTATCATTGATTTGTTTAAAATTATCTGTGTCAATCATGAAGAGTGCTCCCTTAGAGTCATGATGTTCAATAATAAAGTTTTTTATTTGATTTTCGGTTTCAGAGCGGTTGTATATCCCAGTTAATGCATCTTTTTCTGCTTTATGCTGTAATGTCTTTATTTTTTGTCTTTCATCTGTAATATCTAGACCCATACTATAAAAACAAGGGATACCATCCCAGCTGTCCCTTTCATCTACGTAGCATAATGTCAGTGTCCAGATACGTTCTTCTTTATTACGGGTATAGACTCGTCCCTCGAATACAACGCTCTCTTTTGAATTTCTTAATTTATGAACAATCTGCTTGGCTCTTTTTAAGTCCTCAGGATGCATATAGCTTTTTAACTCATAACGTTCACTTTTAAATTGTTCTTTTGTATAACCAATCATTTTAAGAAAAATATCATTGCACCAGAGAATTGAAGAATAATCCCTTGCATCAACACGTACCATCGCGGCAGAAATGGTTTTTAAAATTGCTTCTCGTTCTTGATCTTTCTTTGCTAGCTTATATTCAGTACTATAAGTGTCATGGGAAAGCTCAATACGAGCAGAGTGGCCATGCCAATTCAACATACGATCCTTGATAATAAAATTTCTTTTTAATAAAGGGTTATAAAACTCCCATTCATAAGTTTGATCTTTTTTTAAATATTTATTTGTACAGAAAGGACAGGGGGAACTTCTACCTTGTATGATTTCATAACACTTTTTCCCTATTGCTTGTTCAGCTCTAGTACCAAGCGTTTCACATGCAACTTTATTTAAATATAGAAGTTCATATGTGTCAATATCACTGATATAAACATTTCCGGCATTTTCTGCCATCATCCATTGAAAGTTATCTATATATACATTTTTAGTTGAAATGAGTGTATTCTGTGTATTGATTAAATTACTAATATCGTTATATGCAATTGTTATTACTTCGAAAGAAAGTGAAATAGATAATTTAATCCATTTTATTTCATCATGTCTAAAAGGAATTCGGATTATACATTCTTGATGTAAATCACGATGCTCTTGCAACTTTGCTAATTGATTTTCAAGAATAATAAAATCATCTGTATAAGGTTTGTAGTATGTTTTTAAATCCTGCCAAATCATTTTAAAATCTTTTTTTTCATGCCCGGTCATTTTATAAAAAGCATCATTTGCCCATATAAATGAGAGTTTTTTATCAGGTTTGTGTTTACTAATTGGAGTTGCCAGAGTATTTAAATATTTTTCTAAAATAGCATTTTCATTAATCGACATTTTCTTTGCAGTATTTTTATTGTTCATCATAACCACCCCTCCTGATATATCACATTTATATCACACATATCATTCTTTTATTATAACATAGTAATTTGAAAACGCTATCTTTTCGTTCTGCTGAATAGTTAATGAAGTTAAAATGTAATATTGAAATATCTAATAAAAAATATTTTACAATAAATTTTTGTTAATTTTGGTAGTGGTCAGATAGTATAATGATTTAATAGAGAGACTAAAATTTGATAGAAGCGAAGGTATTATAGTAAAGTTTTGTTTTGGTAATTAAGTCATAGAGGATTTTTTATGAAGAATGAAATATTTTATGAATATGAATCATTAGAACAGAGTAGGAAATAGAAGGATATTTTTGTTATTAAGAACAAAAAATCAAAACATAATTAAAAAGATTGACTTCATTATGAGTGAGAAATCAATCCTTATATTTAAATTAAAATATTGTGTCTAGCTTTGTAATTTTAGCATATATGTACGTAGTTAGAACATTTGTCAGACAGATAAAGAACCTCAGTTTAGTGGGGCTCTTTATCTGTGTTACATGTCCTTTTGCATGTTTGAGAAATGAGAGTTTTGGGACTTATACTCATTTCCCGGATATATTATATCAAAATAAAAAGAAGAATGAAAAAATAATGCACTATTTTTTATCCCGTAATAGCTGATATATTCTTGCAAAAGAAAAACAGTCATTTTTTTTATATAAAAAAAATAAAAAAGTTAAACAATTAATAGTGATGAAGAATTAATAGTGATGAAGATAGGATATTTAGTAGTAATGGTCTTTATTAAGTATCTTGTTTTACAACACCGTCATTACAGTGTTTTTCATCCGACAGTTAGTCGATTATAATATAGATCATCCAAGTGATTTTTATGGTTTTTAGTTAAAATCATATTATCCTAGTAATTTTCTTAATTAAAGTGTATATTTATTTAAAAATAATTTTTTTGTGGTAAAATAGATAAGTGCTAAAGGAGTGAAGGACAATGGAAAATACAAGTACAATTGAAGAAGTAGAAAAAGTAATTAACAAATTAAGACCGTACTTAAATCGTGATGGTGGTGACATCGAATTAATAGATTTTAAAGATGGCATTGTTTATGTGAAGATGTTAGGTGCCTGTGCGGGTTGTTCAATGTTAGATGAAACTTTAAAGGATGGTGTTGAGCAAATCTTAATGGAAGAAGTACCAGGAGTTTTAGGAGTGCAAAATATTTTAGAAGGAACTGAGTATTAATTTAAAACAAAGTTGAGACAAAAAAAGATTCATTCCATGCTAAAATATTAGTATCTAATAAATTGCTTGCAATAATGTCTTAGATATATTATTATGTATTTGTTGTTTTAAGGAATATTATTTTTTAATTTATGCAAACTAAGTTAAGGTGATAATATGAAGAATGTAAGGCAACAAAAAATGATTGCCAGTATCTTATTAGATATTGGACTCGATGACGATATTATTGAGGTAATAACGTCACTAACTAAAGAAGAAATAGAACAAATAAATAAAAAAGACTCTTATTAAGAACTACTAGATGAAGATCGATGATGTAGTGGCAACCCTATATTAAATTAGAAGGTGCCTAACTGAGCAAGTTTATACTTGAACAATGAGAGAAGGCTTCCTAACTATGTATGCTTTCTCTTTAGGAAGCTTTTTTATTTGTAGAAGGAGAAAGAAAAATGAAAGAAAAAGTATTATTTACCTCTGAATCAGTTTCAAAAGGGCATCCTGATAAAGTTTGTGATCAAATTAGTGATGCTATCCTTGATGCGTGCTTAAAAGAAGATCCTAATTCACGTGTGGCCTGTGAAGTTTTTGCTACTACTGATCTGGTAGTTATTGGTGGAGAAATCACAACTACTGCAGAAGTTAACTATGAGCAGGTAGCTCGAGATGTTTTAAAGGACATTGGATATGATGATAGCGATAAAGGAATCGATTATCGGACTTGCAAGGTTCAGGTAGTAATGGATTTACAGTCTCCTGATATTGCTTTAGGAACAAATGACGAAGTGGGTGGGGCAGGTGATCAAGGAATCATGTTTGGTTACGCCTGTAAAGAAACAAAAGGGTATATGCCTTTGCCGATTTCAATTGCTCATCATTTGGTTCGTTATGCAACTGAAAAAAAGGATACTGGAGAATTTAAGTCAGCCCGTCCTGATATGAAAGCTCAAGTAACGATTGATTATACCGAAAGTACTCCTAAAATTGATACTATTTTAATGTCGATTCAGCACGATCCTGATTTTGATGAAACTGAATTCAAACGTTATATTAAAGAAGAAATAATGGATGCAGTTGTAAGAAAATATAATTTAAACACTGATTATAAAGTGCTGATCAATCCAACTGGTCGCTTTGTTATTGGAGGACCGCATGGTGATACTGGCTTAACTGGGCGAAAGATTATTGTTGATACATATGGTGGGGCTGCTCGCCATGGTGGTGGGGCTTTTAGTGGAAAGGATCCATCCAAAGTTGACCGTTCAGCTGCCTATATGTTGCGTTATATTGCTAAAAATATTGTTGCGGCAAATCTTTGTGATAAATTAGAAATTCAGGTTTCTTATGCTATTGGAGTTAAAGAACCTACTTCAATTTTTATTGAGACGTATGGAACTGAACATGTTGACCATGATATAATCCTAAAAGCAATCAGAGATAACTTTGATTTAACTCCAGGAGGAATCATTAAAACGTTAGATTTACGTCAACCATTGTATCTAAAAACAGCTGCTTATGGACACTTTGGTCGTGGGGATAACAATCTTCCATGGGAAGAGTTAGATAAAGTAGAAATTCTAAAAAAATATTTATAGATAAAAATGCTCGATTTATTCGAGTGTTTTTTGTTTATGTTAAATTTAGGGAAATTTTATCAATAATTTGAGTGTTATTTTACAAATATATATTGTATAATATGTTTATACAAAGGAGGAATTCTTATGAAAATCTCAGTAAGAGGAAAAAACATTGAAATCACAGAGGCTATCGAAGCAAAGATTTCAGAAAAACTATCTAAATTAGATAAGTATTTCATCGTAAGTGACAATGTTGAAGCAAAAGTTTTATGTCGAGTTTATCCTTATGGACAAAAACTTGAAGTTACGATTCCTACTGAATATGTACTTTTAAGAGCAGAGGTCGTAGATGATGATCTATATAATGCTATGGATCTAGTTGTTGACAAATTAGAAGGACAAATCAGAAAGTACAAAACTAGACTAAGTCGTAAATCAAAAGATAATAAACTTGCGTTCAACCTATCTTCAATTGAAGATGTTGAATCTGAAGAAGATGTCTTGGTAAAGGTTAAGTCAATTACCCCTAAACCAATGGATATGGAAGAAGCAATCATGCAAATGGAATTGATTGGTCATTCATTCTTCGTTTATCGTGATGTTGAAAGTGATTCAATTAGTATCGTATATCGTCGTAATGATGGTGATTATGGTTTAATTGAAACTAGTAATTAATAATTGAATAATAGAAAAAGCCCTAAATGGGCTTTTTTATTTTACAACCTTGATAATAATCTTTAGCAACCATTAATTTATCAATATCATTTAAGATAGTTACTTTACGAATTGACCATAAGGGAGCGACTAAATCTGAAATATTTCCATCTCCGGTTAATCTTTCAATAACAATATTTTCTGGGATGTAACTTAATTGTTTGACAACTAAATCAATATATTCGTCACGACTCAGGATTTTAAAAGGCTGTTGTAAATATAACTGATGTAATTTTGTTTTTTCAATGACATAAAGCATATGGATCTTTAAGGCTTGAATGTCCAACTGCCCAACCGCCTTTGCTGTTTCAAGCATCATTTCATATGTTTCACCAGGTAGACCATTGATAATATGTACACAGACATTAATTTTTAATTTTCGTAATTTATTCAAGCCGTCTAGGAAGTCTTGATAATTATGGCCACGATTGATTAGTTCACCTGTTTGATCGTGAATGGTCTGTAAACCTAATTCGACCCATAAATCGCAGCGATTATTAACTTCTGCTAAATAATTTAAAACATCGGTTTCCAAGCAGTCTGGCCGAGTTGCGATGCTGATTGCAACCACATTTTTTTTATTGATAAATGGCTCGATACAAGCTTTGATTTTTTTTAATGGGCCGTATGTATTAGTATTGGCTTGAAAATAAGCAATATATTTACAATTTGGCCATTTATTTTGAAGAAGCAAACTAACATTACTAAATTGTATTTCTAATGAATCCTGGATATTTCCGGCAAAATCACCTGAACCAGTGCTGCTACAAAAAATACAGCCGCCCGTGCCTTTAGTACCGTCGCGATTTGGACAAGTAAAGCCCGCATTCAAACTAACTTTGGCAACTTTACTTTGATATTTATTTTTCAGATAATAATTAAAAGTATGATAGCGTTTATTATCATCACTATATTTAAATAAGTTCATTTTATCACCATTGCTATTATAACATAAGGAGGACGTTATGGCATTACAACTTATTAATATTACTAAATTTTATAAGTATGGAAAAAAGAGACAACGCGTTATTGATGATCTAACAATTAAATTTCCAAGTAGAGGGATGATAGGAATCATTGGTCAAAGTGGTACAGGGAAATCGACTTTGTTAAACATTATTGCGGGAATTGAGCGTCCATGCAATGGTCAGGTATTAATTGATGGGCATAGGCTCAACTATCAACAAATTAGAATGTATCAACGTGATTATATTAGTTATGTTTACCAATTTTATAATTTAGTCAATGCTTTAACAATAAAAGAGAATTTAATCTTAATTACAAAAATAAAAGGTATTGATTTAAAGCAAGTGTCTGGTCAATTGGAGGAGTATTGTCGAACTTTAAAAGTAGTTGAATTGTTGGAAAGATATCCCGATGAACTATCGGGTGGTCAAAAGCAGCGAATTGGATTGGTTCGAGCTTTCTTGTGTAATACACCAATTCTTTTAGCAGATGAACCAACTGGAGCATTAAATGATAAATTAAGTATTGAAGTGATGAGACTTTTAAAAAGGTATGCCAAGGAGCATTTAGTGATTGTTATTTCGCATAATTCTCGATTAATTAAACAATATACAAAAATGATTGTAGATCTTGATAAAAAAAAGAATTATTATAATTTTAGTAATGAACGATATCATAAATATTCACCAATAATCATAAAAAAGCAGCTAGGTCGACTGCTTTTTTATTGTAAAAGGCAACTCAAATATCAATTTAAAAAGATAATAATGATGTTTGTATCACAAATATTTATTATTCTAGCTTTTGTTTTATTATTAAGTGCTTTTAATGGTGGATGGCAATATTTAGAAAAAAAATTTGAAGAAGACCCATTAAAAAGAGTTATTGAAGTTTCAAAAAATGATTATATTAATAATATCTTTGAACGCAAAGAAATTAAAAAATTTGAGAAGAATAATAAAATAGCAAATGTTGCTTACAAATTAGTATTTAGTAATGGAATTTTAAGCAGTTATGATGAAGAGTTAGACGTTGAGGTATATCAGATATTTAAAACTAAAAAGTTAGATTATATTTCTGGGAAATATCCTTCAAAAGAGAATCAAATATTAATTAATCAGACAACGGCAAAGAAGTATAAATTAAAAATAGGCGAGAGAATTAATTTTGAAATTAATGATGATGAATATGAATTCACTATTAGTGGAATCATTAATGATCATATTAATATAGGGGTTAATCTTTATTTAGAACAACAGTATTTAGAAGAAGAGTTAAGTGATGATTGCCTGGATAAAACAGTTTTAATATTTCATAGTGATCAAGTAGATGCTGTGATAAAAGAATATCAAAAAGATTATTTGCTGATTAATCTACACGGTGATTATATTGACAACTATCGATCAATTTTTGATATCACTAGATTTGTGATTTTCTTATTTATTGTAATTAGTTTTGCTATTTCATTAATTTTAATTTCAGTTATTCTTAAAACAATTTTTATTGAACGAAAAAGAGATACTAGTCTTTTATTGGCTAATGGTCTTGGTAAAGGTAAAGCAATTAATTTATTTTGTCGTGAAGCAATTTTGATAGGAGGGCTGATTGGAAGTGCGGGAGCAATCTTAGCAATGGGCGTATTAAGATTAATTGAGCTATTTGATTTAAGTGATTATTTATTTAACATTCCAAGGTTGTTTGTCTTACCGAAATATATTTTTACAAAATATGATTTATATGTAGTGTTGATTGTTATTTATATAATTGCATGTTATTTAGCAGGGTTACAAGCTAGTCTTAAAATAAACAGAATGGATATTAGCATATTGTTAAAGGAGAACTAAAATGCTGGAAATTAAAAATTTAACTAAAAGATATGATGAAACTATTATTAAAAATTTAAACATAATATTACCAAGTACGGGATTGATCATAATAGTAGGAAATTCTGGATGCGGAAAAACAACATTATTAAATCTAATTGGTGGAATAGATCAAGATTATGAAGGAGAAATATTATTTGATCATCAAGATATTCGAAAAATTAAAAAGTATTGTCGTAGGCATATTGGTTTTATTTTTCAGGATTTCAATTTAATTAATTGGCTAAATGTCAAAGAAAATTATTTGTTAGCAAAATTTTTTACTAAAATTTCATATAAAAGAGCAGTTGAAGATCAAGAAGAAAAATTAGAACTCCGAAAACTGAATAAAAAAAGGGTCAAAATCTTATCTGGTGGACAAAAACAACGGGTTGCATTACTTCGGGCGATGATTAAAAATGTTGATATTTTATTGTGTGATGAGCCAACAGGTTCTCTAGATGATAAAAATGCAAAGATGGTTTTTGAATTATTACATGCAGAAGCTAAGGAACGACTTGTCATTGTTATAACACACAATGAGCAATTAGCTTATCAATATGCTGATCAATGCTTTTCTATGCAAAATGGACAATTGATTGGGAAGTATCGCCGGGATAAAAATAATCATTTTTATTCGCGTTTAGTCAAACAGCATTCACCATTAAAATTATATCAACTGGCATTGTTACAATATCGTGCTAATTTGGGTAGAAATTTAAAAATATCATCTGGTATTACAGTAGCTTTGATTTGTATTATGATTACCTTTACACTGAGTGGATCATTACAAACCCAAATAAAAAGACAGCTTGATTCTATATTTCCAAATCAACTAATTTCGATTCAGAATGTACATAAAAAATTACTTAGTTATCATGAGTTACTTTCATTATCAAATTTAGATATGAATGAATTTATCTATGGGGAACCAGCCGATTATGAATTTATGGGAGTATCACTGCAAAGTGATTATGAAGTTGAAAAAACAATTTATATCAGTGATATGACTAAACCAATAAAAAGTAGGAATTTGGAAATAGGACGTGAAACAAAAAATAGTAATGAAATAGTTTTATCAAAAACAACGGCAACACATCTTAATCCTGATTATCAAAAATTATTGAATCAACAATTATATGGATATTATTTAAAGGACGATCAAATTAAAGGAGTCTCACTCACTGTTGTTGGAATAGGGAAAGATGTAACTACTTTTGACACAATCTATATTAATGAATTAGCTAATCTCGATCATATTAGCCAAGCTTTTGCGATTGATAAGAAACAATTATTGTTTCAATTAGCTATGATCAATTTAAATAGCAAAGCGGATCTTGATGATCTTTTAATGGATTTAGAAGATCAGTATAGTCAATTTGAATTTAAAGTTGCAGGAGAAAATATTAATGAAAGAATAGATACATTTATGTTACAAATTCAAAGAGTTCTTTTACTATTTTCTTTATTGGCTATAGTAGCAGCATGTTTCTTAATTGGGGAAGTGTTATATTTGTCTGTTATAGAAAAAACAAAAGATATCGGTATTTTTAAATGTATGGGTGCGAGTAAATTACAGATCATGAATTTAGTTTTATTAGAAAGTTTTACTTTAATTAGTGGAGCGTTTATCTGCTCTTATGTATTTTTTTATCAATTAGTTAATTTAATTAATCAGCTTGTTGAAAATGAGCTGCAGCTTGATTTATCAGGAGTGTTTATTCAAATTGATTATCAGTTAGTAATTGCTATCTATTTAGGAGCATTATGTTTTGGATTGTGCAGTAGCTATATTCCCGCCTTTTTGGCAGGCCGGTTAGATCCTATTAAAGCATTAAAACAACCAAATTATTAGTAATAAAATTTGTTGCATATCAGCCTTTTTATGTTATAATATTCTAGTATTTGAAAGTCGATGAATAGGACTAGTAGTAATTGACGTTTTTTATAGAGAATCAGTGGCTGGTGGAAACTGATAAAACGGGTTATGAACTCACCTAGGAGATGCAGCGGGGAATTAAGTAGTCGTTGTCGTTAACTGCGTTAAAGTTTTGAGGGCTAGGTCTTTTAGACTTGGAACTAAGGTGGTAACGCGATTAAAAGTCGTCCTTAGATAGGATGATTTTTTTATTTTAAGGAGGAATTATAAAATGCCGTTTGATCACAAACAAATCGAGCCGAAATGGCAAAAATATTGGGATGAGCATAAAACATTTAAAACAGACTGCTACGATGATAGTAAACCAAAATATTATTGTGTGGATATGTTTCCATATCCGTCAGGGAATGGTTTACATGTAGGGCATCCAGAAGGGTATACTGCAACAGATATTGTTTCAAGAATGAAAAGAATGCAAGGATACAATGTTTTACATCCAATGGGATTTGATTCATTTGGACTTCCTGCAGAGCAGTTTGCTATTCAAACAGGACATCATCCAGCTGAATTTACTAAAAAGAATATTGAGGTATTTAAGGGACAAATTAAATCTTTAGGTTTCTCATATGATTGGGATAGAGAAATCGCAACTAGTGATCCTGAATATTATAAATGGACACAATGGATTTTTACAAAACTTTATGATGCCGGTCTTGCTTATGTAGATGAAATTCCTGTAAACTGGTGTCCAGAACTTAAAGCTGTTTTAGCAAATGAAGAAGTTATTGATGGAAAAAGTGAACGTGGGGGATATCCGGTTATCCGTAAGCCGATGCGGCAATGGGTTTTAAAAATTACTGAATATGCTGAAAGATTGCTTGAAGATTTAGATGATCTTGATTGGCCTGAAGCAACAAAACAAATGCAGCGAAATTGGATTGGAAAATCAGTTGGAGCTAATGTTGATTTTAGGATTGATGGAACAGATAAAATATTTACAGTCTTTACAACTCGTTGCGACACTTTATTTGGTGCAACTTATTGTGTTATGGCACCTGAGCATCCATATGTAGCTGAAATTACTACATTGGAACAAAAAGAAGCTATTGAAGCTTATAAAGAAAGTTGTGCAAGTAAATCAGATTTAGAAAGAACTGAACTAAACAAAGATAAAACAGGTGTTTTTACAGGAGCGTATGCAATTAATCCTGTTAATGGTAAGAAAATTCCTATCTGGATTTCTGATTATGTACTAGCAAGTTATGGAACTGGTGCAATTATGGCAGTACCAGCACATGATGATCGCGATTGGGAATTTGCTAAAAAGTTTGGAATTGAGATCATACCTGTTTTAGAAGGCGGAAATATTGAAGAAGCCGCTTATACTGAAGATGGATTACATATTAATTCTCAATGGTTAGATGGACTAGGAAAACAAGAAGCGATTGATAAGATGATTGCCTGGTTAGAAGAGCATAAGTGTGGAGAAAAGAAAATTTCTTATAAGTTAAGAGACTGGTTATTTTCTCGTCAACGTTATTGGGGTGAGCCAATTCCAATCGTACATATGGAAGATGGAACAATGAGAACCGTTCCGGTTGAAGAATTACCATTAGAATTGCCAGCTACTAAGAATTTTCAACCCCATGATAGTGGTGAATCACCATTAGCTAACTGTGAAGATTGGTTGGAAGTAGAGATTGATGGTCAAAAAGGTCGTCGTGAAACTAATACAATGCCTCAATGGGCAGGATCTTGCTGGTACTATATTCGCTATATTGATCCACATAATAGTGAAGTTATTTGTGATCCTAAATTGTTAGAAAAGTGGTTGCCTGTTGATTTGTATGTAGGTGGTGCTGAGCATGCTGTATTACACTTACTATATTCTCGTTTTTGGCATAAAGTATTGTATGATGCTGGAGTAGTGAAATGTAAAGAGCCATGGCAAAGATTATTCCATCAAGGAATGATTCTTGGAGATAATAATGAAAAAATGTCTAAATCACGTGGTAATGTTGTTAATCCTGATGATATTGTTGCTTCTCATGGTGCAGATTCATTAAGATTATATGAGATGTTTATGGGACCATTGGAAGCTGCTCTTCCTTGGTCAACAAATGGATTAGACGGTTCACGTAAATGGTTAGATCGGGTATATCGTTTATTTATCGAACAAGATAAATTAAGTGATGAAAATGATCATAGTCTTGACCGTGTATATCATCAAACAGTTAAAAAGGTTACAGATGATTTTGAAACATTAGGATTTAATACTGCTATTTCACAAATGATGATCTTCATTAATGAATGCTATAAAGCAGAGACAGTATATAAAGAGTATGCATTTAATTTTATCAAAATGCTTTCTTGCATTGCTCCTCATATTTGTGAAGAAATGTGGCAAATGTTGGGACATGATAGTTCGATTGCATATGAAACTTGGCCAACATATGATGAAAATATGTTAGTGAGCGAGACAGTTGAAATGGGTGTTCAAGTTAACGGGAAACTTAGAGCCAAGATTCAAGTGACTAAAGATACTGATGATGAAGCTGTGAAGGAAATTGCGTTTGAACAAGAAAATGTTAAAGCTCATACTGAGGGTAAAAATATTGTAAAAGTGATTGTTGTAAAAAACAAAATTGTCAATATTGTTGTTAAATAGTTATAAATAAAGGAAACTGTAACGCATTAAAATTGATATGCTTCTTTCTGGGGAGACAAGTGAAATAATAAAAACTTGTCACTTAGGAGGAAGCATATTTTATGTCTAAAAGAAAAATATCCATTGAGGATAAGGTATATGCTGTAAATTTGTATCTAGATGGAAAAGAAAGCCAAAATCGAATTGTATCTATGTTTGGTGTCAGCAAGCTGTTTTAGATTATTTAGATGGTCGTGGTTCCTTGGATGATATTTGTAAAAAATACGGAATTTGTCCAAGATTGAAGTTACAACTCTGGATAAAGAAGTATAATAATCATGAAGAGTTAAAATCATCTGAAATAGGAGAACACACTATTATGACAAAAGGAAGAAAAACTGCATTTGGAGGTTGTACAGAGAAAGCTCTGAAAACGAACAAAAAAACAGACGGATTACTGATGAGATTGAAAAGCTCCATACAGAGTCACCAGATAGAGGATAATGAAGAATTAGAGATGATCTAGAATGTTATCATGACATTGATGTTAATGATAAACGAGTACTACGTACTACTTAATATCAAATCAACTATTAAATACTCTACTAATGGATGTACAGGACAGGCTGTAAATCCTCAATATATAGCTAAAAATTTACTTAATCGAGAGTTTACTACCGATGCACTAAATGAGAAACGGCTCACAGATGTAACAGAATTCCATTATTATATCAGAATCGAAAAACATAAAATTTATTTGCAAATCGCATAAAAACTGCCAGTAGATAATCTACCGGCAGGAAAAATTTTATATTTTTTCAATTGTCTATTTGACAGGTTGCAGTTCACTTTAGACGTTACAGCCTTTTTTAAATACATTATTAATTTTATTGTATACTAATGAGAATTATATATAAAACAATAATATATAGTTTTTAGCTATTTTTCATATAAGTCACTAATTGATCAACGGATATACCATGTTGAGCTAATAATTCATCAGCATTAAAATCAGTATGAAAGGCCTTGGAGATACCATAATTCTTGACTTTCATCTCTGTCATACCGTAGAAACTGCTTATTCTGTGCCCATATCCACCTTCTAATTCACCATCTTCTAAAGTAATAATAAGACGATGATTATTAGTCAAGTCATTTAGTAATTCTTCATCTAAACCTGTTAGAAATTTTGGATTTATTACAGTGATATTTTTACCGGTATCCTCTTTGTATTTTTGAGCTGTTTTTAAGGCTAATGGAAGCAGATTACTTACTCCGATAATAGCAATATCATTACCTTGTTGAACAATTTGAGATTTATTATGGATAGAGTAATCAGTTGTGTCTTCTTGACCACTTTCAATCATTTGTACTGGGACTCTGATTGCAATTGGATGATCTTTTTGGGTAGTTGCATATTTAAACATTTGTAAATACTCTTCTTTAGTTGTCGGCGCTAAATAGATTAAATTTGGAATATGTGCAAACATTGCAATATCACATAAAGCTATATGAGTATTTGAATTCATCCCATAGACTCCAGCGGATAGAACAAGAATTGTTGCTGGATTATTGTTCAGACATAAATCGTGAGATAGCTGATCATATGTACGTTGTAAAAAAGGAGCAAAAGTTCCAAAGACAGGTATTCCGCCATTTTTAGCAATCCCGCTAATCATTGCCATAGCATTTTCTTCAGCAATGCCAACATCAATAAATTGTCCACGTTCGACATATTCTTTTCTTACAGGTTCGATGAATCCTAGCCCCATCGGTGTACCGGCATTTACAACAATAGCCTTTTTATTTGCATTTAATAAGTTAGTCAAGCTATCGAATAGGGTTTGATCATCTTCATCAACAAATTTATATGTTCCATCAGCAACATTAAATGGACCACCAGCATGCCAAGCTTCCTTGTTTACCTCTGCATATGGTAATCCTTTTCCCTTGATTGTATGGATATGCAATACGATAGGGTGATCGATATTTTTAACACTTTCAAATAATTCAATTAATTTTTCGATATCATGCCCATCATCTAAGTATTTATAATCAAGACCAAATGATGTAAATATATTGTTATTACTTGTTCCGTTAGTGTCTCGTAATTCTTTAAGCGTTTGATAAATACCGCCATGATTTTCGGCAATACTTTGATCATTGTCATTAACGATAATGATCAAGTTTTTATTATATTCGCCTGCATAATCGATAGCTTCTAGTGCTTCTCCACCTGATAAAGAACCATCGCCAATAATAGCGATAATATTTTCGGCTTTTTTATTCAAATCTCTTCCAATTGCTAACCCAAGAGCAAGTGATACAGATGTAGAAGTGTGACCAATTGTAAACATGTCATGTTCACTTTCAAGTGGGTTGGTATATCCTGTTACGTCATGGAAATGTTCTTCATCTAGAAATGCCTCTTTTCTGCCGGTCAATATTTTGTGTGGATAAGACTGATGGGAAACATCAAAAACGAATTTATCATTTGGTGAATCAAAAACATAATGTAAAGCTACTGTCATTTCTACCATCCCTAAATTGGGACCACTATGTCCGCCGGCTTTACTAATCTTATTAATCAATGCTGCTCTAACTTCGTTAGCAAGTTCTTTTAATTCTTTTCTATTCAATTTTTTAAGATCGTTTGTATCGTCTATTTTTTCTAAAAACATATTTACCTCCCATATAACTAGATACTATAAAAAATACTTTTTATAGGTGATAATATCATACATCTTGAAGTTTACTTCAAGTCAAGAGAAAAATTAAAGTAGTTTATGAGATGATAATTAGAATTACTGTACTGAACATATTTATTAATAGAGGAAAATAAGTATAATAAAAGAATGAAGTATAGAGTAGATTAATTAGTAATTTTATGATAAGTGAAAAGTGATAAGTAAAAAAGGTGATTTTTTGATACAATGAAGTTCACTACACAAAGTCACCTTTTTCATTTGATTAATATAATTTTAAGCAGTTATAATGCATTTTCGAGGACATTTTTCTTTGCAAAGTCCGCAATTTGTACATTTAGTATAATCAATCCGTGCTAAAGAGTTTTCAATAATAATTGCATTATTAGGACAATTACGAGCACATATACCACAGCCAATACAACTAACAGCGCAATTTTTACGAGCTCGGAGAGCTGGTTCATTTGAATTACATTTTACTACTGCCTGTTTTTGATATGGAATCAAAGTAATTACATTATTTGGACAGACTCTAAGACATTTACCACATGCTTGGCACAAGTCTGGATTGATAACGGCAACCCCATCAATAATTGAAATGGCATTATATTCACATTCTCTGACACAACTGCCGTATCCCATGCAGCCGTGACTACATTGTTTATCTCCACCACCAGGGACGATGGCTGCGTTATTACAGTCTTTGATACCGTGATATAAGTACTGAATCGTTGCATTTTCGCAAGTACCACCGCAACGAACAAATGCTGTCATTCGCATTGTTTCTTCACTTTCTACTCCCATGATCATTGCAATGGCGTCAGCTACACTTTTTCCTCCAACAGGACATTGATTGATCTTTGCTTCACCAGCAACAATTGCTTTGGCTAGCCCGTCACATCCGGGATAGCCACACCCCCCACAATTATTTCCAGGAAGTTCTTCACGAATTTGAATTTCTTTTTCATTAACAGTAATGGCAAATTTTTCACTAGCAATTGTCAGAAGAATACCAATAAGTAAACCGATTGCACCTACAATAATGGCCGCAATTATAATTTCATTCATCTTATATTCTCCTCCTTATATTAGACCTGAAAAGCCAATGAATGCAATTGCCATCAGTCCTGCTGTGATTAGTACAATGGGGGAACCTTGGAATGAAACAGGAATATCATTATCAGCGATTTTTTCACGTATCCCAGCCATAATAACGATGGCAATCGTAAATCCAACAGCTGTTCCAAAACTACAAACAAGACTTGTCAAAATATCATAATTATTTTGAACATTTGTGATAGCAACTCCTAAAACGGCACAGTTAGTTGTGATAAGAGGAAGATATACTCCCAAAGAACTATATAAGCCAGAGCTATATTTTTTTAAGAACATTTCAACTAGCTGCACCAAAGCAGCAATAACTAAGATGAAGGTAACAGTGTTTAAATATTCTAAATGGAAGAGTACTAGTATTTTGTAAACTAAACTTGTTGCAATTGAAGCAATAGACATTACAAAGATGACAGCACCACCCATTCCTGCTGCTGTTTCAATTTTTTTTGATACTCCTAAAAAAGGACATAGACCTAAGAATTGACTTAAGACAACATTATTTACTAAAGCGACACTAATTAATAATAAAATCATTCCCGTCATTTATTTTTCCTCCTTTAAATCACAAAGTGCCTTTTCATCACTGCTACGACAATGAAGACAATCATGATTACAATTACCATCTTTGTTTTTATTAGTTGCACTTGGCAGTTTTAAACGGTTTTGAATAGCCGTTAGACCAGCTAAAACAAAGAAAGCGCCAGGTGCCATTACAAAGATAGTTACAGGTTCAAGATGAGCAAAAAAGCTATAAATATTAGTGCCAACTAAATCTTTAAAAAGTGGCGCAAACTCAATTCCAAAAAAAGTACCACTGCCCAACATTTCTCTAATTAAACCAATACAAGTCAGTGCAAGCGTAAAACCTAGCCCCATACCAACACCATCAAATAACGATAAAACGCAACTATGTTTTGAAGCGTAAGCTTCAGCTCGTCCTAAAATGATACAATTAACCACAATTAGAGGAATATAGATCCCTAATGTATCATATAATGAAGGCAAATATGCTTGTAATAGTAATTGGACAATTGTTACCATTGAAGCGACAATTACGATATAAGAAGGAATTCGCATTCTTTCAGGGATTATTTTTCGTAAGAACGAAATCATAAAATTTGATGCGGCAAGGACAATCATCGTTGTTAAGCCCATTCCTAATCCATTGACAGAAGAAGTTGTTACTGCAAGAGTAGGACACATTCCTAACATTAAAATCAAAGTTGGATTTTCTTTTATGATTCCATTATAAAGACGTTCAACATATTTATTCATGATTAGCCTCCTTGATTTCCTGGTTGATTGCTAAGGCTCCGTTAATAGCATTGTTAAAAGCTGATGAAGTAATTGTAGCTCCGCTTAGAGCATCAATTTCATCTTCATTTTGCTTACCAGTTTTGGTGATTTTAAAATCAGTTACTGATTTATGATAATATTGATTTTTAAAATTATCATTTTTAGCATTCATTCCTAATCCAACCGTCTCATCAATTGAGAGGACTTCAATTCCCGTAATTTCATTATTAGTATCAATTCCAACAACTAATGTGATATCACCGCCATAACCATCTTCAGTAGTGACTTTGACAACATGTCCTATTAATTCTTTTTTATCATTTGTAACGACTAAAACGTCGTCTATCACAATGCCATTTTCACCAAAGTTATATTTTTTGTCTTTTATAACATTAGGAAAATTTTTAACAAGTTGATTTATTTGTTTATTATTATCAAAATTTTGACCTTCTTTAAAAACACTTCGATAAGAATCTTGTATGATTTTTTCATTTTGTCTAGCAATTGGGTCTTTGGTAATAGAATTAACCATAGCTAGAGATAAACTAGCAGCAACTGTAATTACAACAAAAACGAGAATATCTTTTAGAAGATTTTTTTTCATTATGCTTTACCTCCACTACCTTTTATTTTAGGCACTGTTACTTTTTCAATCAAAGGGACAAGTAAATTAGTAATGATAATAGCAAATGACATTCCCTCAGGAGTATTACCATAGAGCCTAAAAACAGCAGCTAATATTCCAATAACCAGTCCATAAATAATTTTACCGGTTGGAGTAATCGGACTTGTCACATAGTCAGTAGCCATGAAAAATGCCCCAATCATTAAACCGCCACCACAAATTTGTTGTAATAAAAATAGACTGTTAAAGTTATTATTGATCAAAATGATTAAAGAAAATGAAAATAGGATACACAACGGTATTTTAGGACTAATTACTTTTCGATAAATTAGGTAGACAGCGCCTAAAAGCAGAGCAATTACTGATGTTTCACCAATCGTACCACTAGTATTTCCTATAAACATTTTGAGAAGATTGACATTTTGTCCATTTTGTATCATTGCCAGCGGAGTAGCACTAGTACTTGCGTCGATGCTAACAAAGCTGTTCATTTTTCCGGCAAATGAAATTAATAAAAAACATCGAGCTGCTAAAGCAGGATTCATAAAGTTCTGACCAAGTCCACCAAAAAGTTGCTTAACAATTATAACTGCGAATATACTTCCCAAAGCAACCATCCACAATGGCAATGAGCTTGATAGGCATAACGCTAATAATAAGCCTGTGATGGCTGCGGAGCCGTCTTTAATCGTGACTGGCAGCTTCATCAATCGTTGATACAAATATTCACTTAGAACAGCTGTAATAATAGCAGTTGTAATAACAAGAAACGCATTAAATCCAAATTGATAAATTCCAAAAAAAGTTGCTGGTAATAAAGAAATGATTACGTCATACATAATATTTTTAGTTGTAATTGAACTACGAATATGGGGAGCAGTAGACACATTAAATAAATTATCCATTATTTTGCTCCTTTCTTGCGATCGTCATTAATTGCTTTTTTTATTTTTTTAAATGATTGTGTCATGTTTCGCTTTGCAGGACATGTGAAGGTACAGCAGCCGCACTCCATACAATCGTTGCCGTGAACCTTTAAAAAGTTTTCTTTATCGCCTGTTCTGGCATAACGGTATAGTAATTGTGGAATAAGACCGATAGGGCAAACATCGACGCATCGGCCGCAGTGAATGCACGCAGTTGGAGCGGTTTTAGATACTTCATCTTCACTTAGGCAAACTAAAGCAGAAGAAGTTTTAGAAACTGGTACATCTAAATTAAATAAAGCAGTACCCATCATGGGACCACCAGAAATGATTTTTTGAGGATGTATTTTAAAACCTCCACAAGCGTCAACAAGGGTCTGATATTTAGTTCCTAGGCGAACCTTAAAATTTTGTGGTTGAAAGATTGCATCACCAGTTACCGTTACAATCTTTTCAATTAGTGGAATATTTAAGGCAACGGCCTCATAGATAGCAATAATAGATGCAACATTGCTGACAATACAGCCAACATCAGCTGGCAACATCCCATCTACAATTGTTTGATTAGTTAATACTTTAATCAATACGCGTTCACTTCCTTGAGGGTATTTTGTTGGTAAGGCTGCTATTTCAATTTTATCTTCATCTACAACGACTTTTTTTAAATGAGCTAATGCTTCTGGCTTATTATCTTCAATAGCAATAATTGCTTTGGCATTTTTAAATAACTGTAATTGAATTTTGATGCCAGCGATTAATTTATCTGTTTCTTCTAGCATTAAACGATAGTCAGAAGTTAAATAGGGCTCACATTCTGCACCGTTGATAATTACATATTTAATTGAGTCATCATCTTTAGGGGTATTTTTTATTGCGCTGGGGAAGCCGGCGCCACCTAAACCAACAATTCCTGCGTGAGCGATAAGTTCACGAATTTGCATACTGCTATAATTATGATAATCATTTGTTGTGTTGTATTCTGGAATACTTTGATATTGGTGATCGTTAGTAATAACGATACAATCAACAAAAAAACCAGTAGGGGCAAGTCGTAAATCAATTGTTTTAACGGTTCCAGAGACAGAACTAGCAACATTGGCAGAAATCATACCGTTTCCATTAGCAATAATTTGGCCAACTAAAACATGATCACCTTTAGCAACGATAGCTTTAGCTGGAGCACCAATATGCTGTGATAATGGATAAATCAGTTCATCACCAGGATTTAATAGTTTGATTGGATGATTGGCGGAAAGACTTTTATTATCATGGGGATGGATTCCGCCTTTAAAACTTAGTATTCTCATTTGAATTAAACTCCTTTTTTGGACTATATTTTAATTATAGACTTTTTATAATTAATATTAAATAGTTTAGACAAGTTAAAAAATTAACTTAAAAAGCAATCCTTTCAAGAGGATTGCTTTTACTAGTTTATAAATGAAATTGAGATTCATCAAGACGTAGACTATAACCTTGTGGGTGTTTACAAACTGGGCAGATCGTTAGTGCATCAGTACCTTCATAAATAAAACCACAGTTCATACACATCCATTTTACAGTAGACTGGTCATTAAATAATTTACCACTGGTTAATAAATTATGATATTTTTTAAAACGTTCATGGTGATAGTGTTCAATCTCACAAATCATGTAAAAAGTTGTTGCAATTTCAACATAACCTTCTTCTTTAGCTTCATCACCAAATTGCTTGTAGATAGATGTTGCTTCATCGTATTCGTGTTGTGCTGCTTGTTCTAATAACGAACTTAAATCCTGATCTAGATCAACAGGATAATTAGCCTCCATTGAAACATTAGCATCTTTAAAAACATCTTTAAGATAATTGTAAAAAACTATCGCATGCTCTTTCTCTTGATTTGCAGTAAAATAAAGCATATCTTGTAAAATAGCCATTCCATTCTTACCTGCGACTTTAGCAGCCATTTCATAACGCATTCGAGCTTGACATTCACCAGCAAAAGCTCTTAATAAATTTGTTTTGGTTTTTGTTTCCATATATAAGTTACCTCCACTTTTATTTTTAACAAAATAAAAGAAGATTAAACTTAATCTTCTAAGAATCAAATAATCTCTTTAATAATAATTAAAATATTATAACGCTGATATAGATACTGCTAACAAGACAAATAATCTAGTTGTTCATATCTTTATTCATTCCAGTTAATTCCATATATTCAGTTTTAACATTTTTCAATAATTGCATAAATGTCCAATTTACATTTGTTTGAGTTACAATTGCCTTTAACGGAATGAAAGGAATGTTTGCTTCTTTAAAAATTTGTAATAGCAAATCAACTTGTTTATCTTCAAAACCAGCCATAACCATCATGTCATCTTGTGGAATCTCTGTTAATGCTTCAGTTCCACGTTCAAAATTATCAGCACCTAAAATATACCCAATCGGGCTCATTAAATCACTTGATTTAACAATGATTACTTCAACATTCAGTTTTTCAAGAATTGAAATAATTGCTTTACCAGCATCAGTTTTATCAATATTGTATAATAATACAGTTTCTTGCATATGTATTGCCTCGCTTTCGTTTAATAGGTTATCATATTTATGGTTAACGTTCAACTAAGTTGACTTAATGTGCTATAATTTATTCGGGTAGGTGAGATAATGCGGTATTATTTAGAAAAAGAAATTACAAATAGTTATAAAGAAGGAAGCTTAGTTATTGATATTCTTAGTAAAGAAGATTTCATAAACCAGTATCAAAAGGAAAATCATGCAAACCATGTGATTAGGCATATTGGGGATATTATGTACTGTAAAGTAGAATTATTTTACGATGTGATTTGCGGAGCGTTTGTTATACCTGACAAAAAGGATTTAAAAATAAAACATTGTTTTAGTTTTTATTTAACAGAACAAAAAATGATTTTTATTGATGATAACGATTATGTGATGAAACTTATTGAAAAAATGAAAGATACATATACTAATAATCGTCTAAGTTTGAACAAATTTTTTCATGATTTGATTTTCTTAATAACTGTTGATGATGGAATGTATTTACAAGAATATGCTGATCGTTTACAGGTCATCGAAGACAAAATAGCTTTTAATTTCAATAGTCAAATAAATAATGAGATAATCTTGCTGCGTAAAGAACTATTAATTTTAAATTCCTATTATAATCAGTTGGGGGATATGATCGATATTTTAAGTGATAATGAATCAGATTTCTTAAATGATTATGAATGTCATTTATTCAGCATGCAGGCACGTAGGATTGATCGTTTGGATAACCAGTTAAATGCTTTAAAAGATTATTCTTTGCAAATAAAGGAAATGTATCAAAATAAAATTGATACCCACCAAAATAAAATTATGACTGTTTTAACAGTTGCAACAACTATTTTCTTCCCGTTATCGATTATCACAGGATGGTATGGAATGAATTTTAAAAATATGCCAGAGTTAAATAATCCTTATGGTTATATTATTGTTATTGGAGCAAGTATTTTAGTTGTAATTATTGAAATGTTAATTTTGAAAAAGAAAAAATTCTTTTAGAAAAAAATGTTGACGTAGTCAATAAAAAAAGGTATAGTAAATAAGCAACAAATGATAGCAGCACATAGAGTTTTGAAAAGAGCGTTTATAACTTAAGTTTGTAGAGTAGCTAGCTGCAAAGTGAAATACTTAATATAAACACAATTCAAATAATCTATGCAATGTTATTGTTTTATGCAAATAAAACAATAAATGGAGGAAGACAAATGTCACGTTACACAGGACCTCAATGGAAATTATCTCGTCGTTTAGGATTCTCTACTTTAGAAAATGGTAAAGAATTAAATAAGAGAGCTTATGCTCCAGGTCAACATGGTCAAAAAAGAAAAAAACAAACAGAATATGGTTTACAATTAGCTGAAAAGCAAAAAGTAAGACATATGTATGGAGTAAATGAAAAACAATTCCATAACACATTCAAACAAGCAGGTAAAATGGAAGGTATCCATGGTTATAATTTCTTCTGCTTATTAGAAAGAAGATTAGATAATGTTGTTTACAGATTAGGATTTGCACCTACAAGAAGAGCTGCAAGACAATTAGTAAACCACGGTCATTTCTTAGTAAATGGAATTAAGACTGATATTCCATCATTCCGCGTTAAAGTTGGAGATGTTATTGAAGTTAAAGAAAAATCTAAAAATTTAGCAATCATTAAAGCTAGCTTAGAAGCTAGAGTACATACTCCTGCTTTTGTAGAAGTTGATGATACTAAATTAACTGGAAAACTTGCTCGTTTACCAGAAAGATCTGAATTAAATCAAGAAATCAATGAGTCATTAATCGTTGAATACTATAACCGTATGGGATAATCCCTACGGGATTAAACTGGTATATCTTAACTATGCAGAAGTTAGGATATACTTTTTTTTGAATTTGATTCTTCGTTAGATTATTAATTGCTGGTTTAAAACGACAGTTTTGCCATCCTGTTTAAAGAACGAGCGCACAGGTTGATAGCAATTATAATTATTTATAAAATGGTAAGAAAATTATTTTTTATTGGTTTAAATTAAAATAATTAAAATGATATTCCGGATAACCCTAAGAAAAAATCATATAAAATTGAAAAAAGTATTTGCATAAAAAATTAATTTAATAATGTATTAATTTTGATAATTTGATATAATCAAATTAATGTGGAGGTATGTATGACAGATAGTAGAATTTGTATTGCCTTGGATTTTCAAAATAAGGCAGAAGTAAAAGAATTTTTGGAAAAATTCAATGATGAAAAACTATATGTAAAAGTTGGAATGGAACTATTTTATGGTGAAGGTATTGAAATCATCAAAATGATTAAAGAAATGGGACATAACATTTTTTTAGATTTAAAATTACATGATATTCCTAATACTGTAAAAAGTGCAATGAAGCAACTAGCAAAATTAGAAGTAGATATGGTCAATGTTCATGCTTCAGGAAGTATCGCAATGATGAAAGCTGCAATTGAAGGATTAGAAGCAGGCAAGACAGGTGATAAACGACCTTTATGTATCGCCGTTACATGTTTAACGTCACTTGATCAAGAAGTGCTAGATAACGAGCTTTTAATTAACGATACATTAGAAAATGTCGTTTTAAAGTGGGCTACTAATGCTAAAGAAGCAGGACTTGATGGTGTTGTTTGTTCACCATTAGAATCTAAAGTGATTCATGATAATTTAGGAATGGAATTCATAACAGTAACGCCAGGAATTCGTTTAGCTGATGATAGCGTAAATGATCAAAAACGGGTTACTACTCCGGCGATGGCACGCGAATTAACATCTAGTTATATCGTAGTAGGTAGAACGATTACTGGATCTGCTGATCCATACGCAACATATAAAAAAGTATATCAAGATTTTCAAGGGTAGAGGAGAAGAATAATGAAAGAATTAATTGCTAAAGATTTATTAGATATTCAAGCGGTTTTTTTAAGACCAAATGAACCATTTACATGGGCTAGTGGAATTAAATCACCGATTTATTGTGATAATCGTTTAACATTATCATATCCAAAAGTTCGTAAAGATGTAGAAACTGGACTAGCTAAATTAGTTCAAGAAAATTTTCCAGAAGCAGAATGCTTAATGGGAACAGCTACTGCGGGAATTGCTCATGCTGCATTAGTGGCAGATATTTTGGAATTACCAATGGGATATGTCCGTGGTGGGGCAAAAAGCCATGGTCGTAACAATCGGATCGAAGGAAAAGTAGAACCCGGCATGAAAGTTGTTGTGGTAGAAGACCTGATTTCAACGGGGGGGAGTTCATTAGAATGCGTTGAAGCGCTAAAAGAAGCCGGTTGCGAAGTAATTGGAATGATTGCTATTTTCACATATGGATTACCAAAAGCAACAATTAATTTTGAAGCGGCTGAATGTAAATATGTAACATTGACTGATTATGATACATTGATCGGTGTAGCAAAAGAAAATGACTATATTAAAGAAGCTGATATGGAAAAATTAAAGGCTTGGAAAAAAGATCCAAGTGACGAAAGCTGGATGAGTAAATAGAAGGTAAAAACACCTTCTTTTTTTATATTTTCCCCCTAAAATAAAGATATTTTAATTGCATTATCATTGTGCTATAATTATAATGCTATTGTTGTAAATAAAAGTAGCTTTGGAGGTAGAAAATGCTAAAAAGTATTAAATATGTTCTAAAAGAGAATTTCTCAAATTTATTTAGAATATATTCAATTTCGAAATATGAATTATTATCTGATATTCGTGATTCCCGTTTGGGGATTTTTTGGAATTTTGCTAATCCATTGATTCAAATTTTAACATATTATTTTGTTTTTGGTTTAGTAATGAATCGTAAAGATGTAGATGGAATTCCTTTTATTCAATGGATGTTGGCGGGAATGGTTGTTTGGTTTTTTATTAATCCTTGTATTACTCAAGGGGCTAATGCCATTTTTTCAAAGACGGGTGTAATTACTAAAATGAAATTTCCAGTTAGTGTTTTACCAGCTACGGTAGTTTTAAAGGAATTATTTAATCATGCCTGTATATTGCTTTTAATGATTATTTTTTATTGTACTCAAGGTGTCTATCCATCAATCGAGTGGTTGGGAATTATATATTATTGCTTTGCGGCCTGCTGTTTTGCTGTGAGTTTAGCGATGATTACATCTGTGCTTAATATGATTGCTCGAGATACTCGTAAGTTGATTTTAGCGTGTATGCGTTTGATTTTATATTTAACACCTATTTTATGGCCGATTTCTCGTTTTAGTGAACAGACGTTATTGTTTGATATTATTCGTTTTGTCATGAAAATCAATCCAATCTATTATATTGTATGTGGGTATCGAGATTGTTTTTTATATCACCTTGGATTTATGCATTATTGGAAACAAATGCTGGCTTTCTGGGGGATTACTGGAATACTGTTTGTTGTTGGCTGTTATATGATGTATAAATTCAAACATAAATTTATTGATATGATCTAGGTGGTAGAAATGGAAAATTACGCAATTAAATTTGAAAATGTTTCAAAAATATATAAATTGAAAAAGAAAAATGATGGTAATACTAAAAGTAGTGAAACAAAAAGATTTTATGCTTTAAAAAATATTAGTTTTGAAATTCCACAAGGGGAAGTAGTAGGGATTTTAGGAACTAATGGCTCAGGAAAATCAACTCTGTCACTTATCTTGGCGGGAATTAGCGAAATCGATGAGGGTGTCATGCATATTAATGGTGAACAATCATTGGTTGCTATTAATACCGGTTTAAATAAACAGCTAACAGGTTTAGAAAACATTAATGTTAAAGGTGCTTTATTAGGACTATCAAAAAAGCAGATTCAGGAGATTATTGATGGTGTTATTGAATTTGCGGAGCTAGGAGACTTTTTATATCAACCTGTAAAAAAATATTCTAGCGGGATGAAATCACGACTTGGTTTTTCAATCTCTTTATATTTAAATCCAGATATTATTATCGTTGATGAAGCTTTATCGGTAGGTGATAAAGGTTTTGCACAAAAGTGCATAAATAAAATGAATGAATTAAAAGATGAAGGTAAAACGATTATATTTATTTCACATTCATTGCCTCAAGTTCGAAATTTTTGTCAAACAGCAATGTGGATTGAGGGAGGAATGTTAAAAGAATATGGTGAAGTCGGGGAAGTATGTGATCATTATGGTGAATATGTTGATTACTATAACAGTTTAACGAACAAAGAAAAGGCTAAAATAAGAGATAATAAATTTAAAAAACGAATTGTTCAAAATCCTCAAATTGGATTTTGGGAAAAAGTTTTAGATCGGATAAAAGGATAGGTGAAAATAATGAAGAAGGTTATTACATACGGAACATTTGATTTATTTCATGTAGGTCATTTGAATATTATTAAAAGAGCAAAAGCGCTGGGTGATTACTTGATTGTTGCGGTAAGTAGTGATGCATTTAATGCGCAGAAGGGGAAAAAGGCATATCATAGTGATCATGATCGAAAATTGATTTTAGAGGCGATTAGATACGTTGATGAAGTTATTTTTGAGGAATCTTGGGATCAAAAAATTAAAGATGTTCAAGAACATGATGTAGATGTATTTGTAATGGGTGATGATTGGGAAGGTAAATTTGATTTTTTAAAGGATTACTGTGAAGTTGTCTATTTACCAAGAACTGATGGTATTTCAACAACAAAAATTAAGGACGATCTACATAAATAGGTGTAAAGATGAAACTTAGTATAATTATCCCTTACGATCGTTACAAACAGTATTTACATGATTGTCTAGAAAGTGTTTATGAACAGCGGTTAAATGATTATGAAACTTTACTTGTTGTAAATAATAAAAAAGAGATTGATCAAGATATCAAAGCGTATGATATTAATTTAAAAATCCTTGAAGCTGGAGAAAATTCTAGTGTTGCTAAAAAAAGAAATATTGGCTTAGAACAGGCAAGTGGTGAATATATCTATTTTATTGATTGTGATGATTATTTGATGCCAAATACTTTAAAATTATTAATTACTTGTGCTAATCAAAATGATTTAGATTTAGTTGCAGGAATTAGACGCTTTACATGGTTCAAAAAGAAAGTTTTTGAGACCATGGGTGATGAAAAAAATAATGAATTAAACTTAAAAGATAAAGATCATGATTATGATGATAAATTTATTGAAAAAGTATATGACCAAAATAATGTTGATGAATATATGGTAGATGTTTTAATTCGGAGCCGACATGCTATTCGTAATATTTCTGTCTTAAATGTTTTAATAAAAAAGAAACTGATTGATGAGCATCAAATTCGTTTTAACGAAGATTTTTTCTATTACACTGATGTTCCTTTTGTAATCCAATTAGTTAATTACGCAAAGAGTTTTGATCGTGTTGAACAAGCAATTTTTGTTAAAAGAAAACATAATGATCCAATCAATACACCTGCTTTATCACAAATAAAAGATTCTGAAAATAAATTTGATGAATTTTTGATGGCTTATCGCTATAGTGCTTCTTTAGTAGCTCCAGATAGTTATATTCGTTATTATTTAGATTCGAAAATGCTTAGATATTACACAAAGTTTTTTGCACGAAAGATTCGGCGCAGTAAAGATGATATTTGGCGTAACGAACGATTTAAAGCAATGGGAGAAATATTAAAAAATATTCATCCTCGTTTATTGAATAAAAGTTCTCGTTATAGTAAAAAAATGATCAAAGCTGGTCTAAATGGTGATCTTGAGTTAGCAAAGAAGACTGTAAGCCGGCATTTAGCAAAAATAAAGTTTAAAAAGATCTTAAAAAATAAAAACGAGATGAATAAATATTTATATCGTCATAAATATATTAATAAACCGCTTGAAGAAAATACGGTTATGTTTGAAACTTTTATGGGAAAAAGTTATGCAGATTCACCTAAATATATTTACGAATATTTAGCGAAGAATTATCCAGGTAAATATAAGTTTATTTGGGTATTAAATGATCCTAAAGAAAAATTGCCTTACGAAGGTAAGATTGTCAAAAGATTCACAAGGGAATATGCTTATTATTTAGGCGTTTCTAAATATTTTGTTTTTAATATTCGTCAGCCATTATGGTTTAGAAAGCGGGAGGAACAAGTTTTTTTAGAAACGTGGCACGGAACGCCACTGAAACGTTTAGCGTTTGATCAAGAAGAGGTTACTGCTGCTTCGCCGACCTATAAAGCTCAATTTTATCGTCAAAAACAAGAATGGGATTATTTGATTGCACCGAATAAATTCTCTAGTGATATTTTCAAAAGTTGTTTTATGTACGATGGTAACATGCTGGAAACAGGATATCCAAGAAATGATTTATTATCGTTACCAAACCGTGATGCAATAGCTTTAGAATTGAAGAAAAAATTAGGGATTCCTCTAGATAAAAAGACTATTTTGTATGCTCCGACATGGCGTGATGATGAGTATTATGGAAATGGTAAATATAAGTTTAAATTGAAATTAGATTTAGATTTATTAAAGCAGCAGCTTGGTGATGAATATGTTGTATTGTTAAGAACACATCATTATATTGCTGATGCATTAGATGTTACGGGACTAGAAGAGTTTGCGTATAATTTGAGTAAGTATGATGATATTACAGAAATTTATTTAATTAGTGATATTTGTATTACGGATTATTCTAGTGTGTTTTTTGACTATGCTAATTTAAAAAGGCCGATGTTATTCTATACGTATGATTTAGATAAATATCGTGATGTATTAAGAGGTTTTTATATTGATATGGAAACAGAATTACCAGGACCATTGGTTTATACTACTGAAGAAGTTATTGATAAAATCAAGAATCTGAATAGTTTGAATCAAGAATATCAACAACGTTATGAACAATTTTATGAACGTTTTTGTTCATGGGAAGATGGGAATGCTGCTATGCGAGTTGTTGAAGCAGTTTTTAAATAAGGGGTTTACCCCTTATTTTTATGGGAGGAAAGTAAATGAAAATATTAAAGAAACTACTCGGTAAGTTAATCAGAATTTTATATCGATTCGTATATCGATTTATTCCTTGTCAGGAAAAAACAATTCTTTTTATTTCTTTTCATGGTCGCGGTTATTCTGATAATCCAATGGCAATTCACCAATATCTTTCAAAACATTCACAATATGCTGATTATCGTTGCATTTATGCAATAAAAAATCATAAACAAAAAAAATTAAAAATTGAAAATGCTAGAATTATTGAGTATTTTAGTATTGCTTATTTTTTCTATCTAGCGCGTAGTAAATATTGGATTGCTAATTGTAAGCTCCCAAAATATGTTTTGAAAAAAGATAGCCAAGTTTATTTACAAACATGGCATGGGACACCATTAAAAAAATTAGCACATGATATTGAAGTTCCAGAAGGAACAACCTTTTATCGTAGTGAAATGAGCGTTGAAGAAATGCGTTCAACCTACGATAATGATGTAAGTAAGTATAATTATATGATTAGTCCTAGTGCTTTTACAACTGAAGTCTTTCAAAGTGCTTTTGCGATTGAGAGAGAGCGCTTGATTGAAACGGGATATCCACGAAATGATATTTTATCAAATTATAATTCTGATGATATAAAAAAAATAAAAGATAAATTAAATTTACCTGAGGGTAAGAAGATAATTTTATATGCGCCAACTTGGCGTGACAATTCATATAATTTAAAAGGGTATACATTTAAATTAGAAGTTGACTTTAAAAAGTGGCAAAAAATTCTAGGTACAGATTATATTGTTATTTTTAAACCCCATTATTTAATTGTAAATGATTTTGATTTAGAGGCAGTTAAAGAATTTGTCTACTACATTGATCCTAAAGAAGATATTAGCAGCTTGTATTTAATTGCCGATGTCTTAGTTACAGATTATTCAAGTGTATTTTTTGATTATGCAATATTAAAACGACCAATTTATTTTTTTATGTATGATTTAGACACTTATCGTGATGAGTTAAGAGGCTTTTATTTAGATATTTATCATGATTTACCAGGCGATGTTATTGAAAGTGAGGATGAATTGATCCAAAAAATTTTCTCTGAAAAATTTGACTATAATCGATTGCAAATATTTAATGAACAGTTTAATAATCATGAAGATGGCAATGCGAGTAAACGGGTTATTGAAATTTTATTAAAGTAGGTGATGAGATGGGAATAAAGAAAATTATTATTAATATTATCTTAAAAATAGCCAATATATTTGTTTTAAGATGTTCAATCAAGCAAGGACAAATAGCCTTTATTTCATTAGAGTCGAATCAACTTGAAAGTGATCTTGAACTTATTTATCAGGAGTTAAAAAAAGAAAACAAATATAGTTTAAAAATGGTATTAATAAATTATAATAAAAAAAGTTTAATTAACAATTTTTTGTATATGTTAAACTGTATTAAGCAAATTTATGTAATTAATACTTCTAAAGTTGTTTTGATTACAGACAATAACTATGTAATTAGTAATTTTAAACGACCTGGCGTTAAAGTTATTCAGGTATGGCATGCGACTGGAGCAATCAAAAAGTTTGGAAATGCTATCAAACGTGAATATCCTATTAAAAATTATGACTATGTGATTGCAAATAGTGATTATTGGAAGCAGCCTTATCAAGAAGCTTTCAACGTTTCCGAGCAGGGCGTTATTATTACAGGAATGCCACGTGTGGATCATCTTGTTGATCCATATTATTTAACACAAGCGAAAGCACGTATGTATAGTAGATATCCGATTCTAAAAGGAAAAAAGGTTATTTTATATGCACCGACTTTTAGAGGAAATATTTATCAGGGTTTTAAAACAGTTGACTTTGATGCTCAAGCAGTTTTAAATGCACTGGGAGAAGAATACGTAATAATCTTTAAATTTCACCCATTGTTATTGAAAACTACGCTATCAGACGATTCTAGAGTGATTAATATGAATCATGAAAATACTCATGATTTATTCGCAGTTTGTGATGTCTTGATTTCTGATTTCTCATCAATTATCTTTGATTATTCCTTATTAAATAAACCAATGTGTTTTTTTGTTCCGGATTTAGATGAATATATTGAAACATTAGGATGTTTTGTGGATTATCGAAGGGTCATGCCCGGAGCAATCTGTTATAATGAAACGCAAGTTATTGCAGCCTTGCAAGGTAATAAAAAATATGATATTAAGGCATTTAGAGATATGTTTTTTAAATATCAAGATGGTCATAATACACAAAGAATTGTTATGTTTATCGATAAATTAATAAACACCAAGAATTAATTCTTGGTGTTTATTTAATGATTTTCATTCGCCAAATAATCACGGACATTTGATAAATTGTCCATGATCTTATTAGTCATTATCGCAAACTTATGATCAGGGTATTTTAAATCAGGAATACAAATTACTTTAATGCCTGCACTATAGGCAGCGTTAATTCCGGATTCAGAATCTTCGAGAACCAGAGCTTCATCGGGCGTAATTCCTAATTTTTGGCATGATTTTAAAAATACTTCAGGATCAGGTTTTCCTTTTGTTACTTCGTCACCACAAATGGAATCATCAAAATATTTTTGTAAACCAGATAATTCTAAAATATGATCAACACGATGACGCTGTGAACTGGTTGCAACAATTGTTTTATAGTCGTTTTCTTTTAAATACTTTAGTAACTCAATTAATCCTTCTTTTAAAGGAACCCCTTCATTTTCAAATAAGTCAGCCATATATTGATGAACTGCTTTAATTGTTTCCTCAACATCAAAATCGTCGCCATAATCTTTATGGAAAAGCTCATAGACTGCTTTAACAGGCTTTCCTAAAAGAGTTTTATAGGCTTCTAATGACAATGTTAAATTATGTTTAGCTAATACATGCTTATATCCCTCGAATGTAACTCTCTCACTATCAATCATTAAACCATCCATATCAAAAATTACTGCTGTTATCATCTTTTTACCTCCACGCAAATATCATATCATAATTATCCGATTAGTAAAAAGATTTTCATAGAATAAAAAAAGTTCTAATTCATATACTGCACTAAAGGAGTTGTAGATATGATACATAGAGGGGAAATTTATTATGCTGATTTATCTCCGGTAGTGGGGAGTGAACAAGGAGGATATCGACCTGTGATTGTTTTACAAAATAATAAGGGCAATCGATATTCGACAACAGTGATTATTGCGCCAATTTCTTCACGATTAACAAAAAATCCGTTACCAACCCATGTGATGGTTGATTGCAGTTCATTGGAAAAAAAGAGTGTAGTTTTACTAGAACAAATTAGAACGATTGATAAACAGCGAATTAAAGAAAAAGTTGGAATGATTGATAGCCAAGTAATGAATCTGATTAATCAAGCAATTAAGACAAGCTTGGATATTAAATAGTTTCCTTTTGAGTCAGATATTTGCTATAATAGCCCCATGGAGGTAGAGGAAAGATGAATGTTCGTGATATTAAATTAAAGGCTAAAAGTGTTTTAGTTAATCGTAATAATATAGTTACAGTATTTGTGTTTATTAGTGTAATAACAACTTTGGCTAATTATATTGGTTCAGAAATTGGCGGGGTGATACCATTTCTTTCATTGATTGTAACTATTATAATGTTGCCCTTTGGTCATGGGAATGTGGTAACTGCATTAAAAACAGTCAATGAACAAGGTGATGAGGTCACTATTGAACAAGATGGGGTAGTCGGATTAAGACGTTTTAAAGATTTATTTGGCACATATTTTATTAGAGAAATATTATTATTGGTGATTATGATGCTGCTTGGATTAATCATATTCGTAATTGCTAGATTTACAGTAGACAGTAATGTTTTTTCTCAATTAGGAGCAATTATTGAGCAAGCTGCTGTATACTCTACTAATGTAAGTGCATATTTAAATGATCCAACTGTAATTGAAGCATTAGGAACACTAGGAGTAATCTTTTTTATTGGTATCATCATTATTGCAATTGTAGCGTTTATTTATAGTTTGGTATTTGCTTTAACACCTTTTGTATTAGAAAAATATAATATACGCGGTGCCAAGGCAATGAGTGAATCAGCTCGTTTAATGAAAGGACATAAACGAACTTTATTTATGCTGTATTTGTCATATTTAGGATGGGCTATCTTAGTATTAGTACTTTCTGCTGTTGTTGAGATGATTTTACCGATTCCATTAATTTTGAATATTATCGTGGCGGCTTTGACTACTTATTTGTTTGGTGCTGAACTAAATACTAGTTTAGCAGTATTTTTTGAAGAAATTGATTTAGAAGATAAAAATAATATTTAACGAGGTGTTAATTTGAATTTGATAAAAAAAATTAAATTAAATAGTAGGCAAAAGGCGATAGGGGTCATATTGATTTTTCCCTGGTATCTTTATTTTGCACCAATTGTAATTAATTATTTTTTGAAGCTATATACAGTATATATAGCTAATGATTTTTCAACTAATAGTTTAAATGCATTTTTTAATTTATTCATCGGAATTGCAACTGCTATTCCTTTGATTATTGTGTTTAAGGGTTTTATTAAAGAAAACTGGCTTGTTTTTAAAAAAGACTTTTTGGAAAATATAATATGGGTGCTTACGATCGGGATTGGTTTAGCATATTTATTTTCAATTGCAGGGGAACTGATTGTCAATCTTGTAGCCCCTCAATCAGGCGAAGCAGCTAACCAGACATTAGTGGAAACTCTTGTGCAATCTAATTTTCTATTAATGTTTTTTCAATCAGTAATTATTGCACCATTTATTGAAGAGTTGTTATTTAGAGGTCTGATTTTCAACAGTTTACGGCAAAAAAATATGGTTTGGGCTCATTTGATTTCAGCATTCCTATTTGGCTTGTTACATGTTTACAGCTATATTTTAGCTGGTGATATGAGTGAATGGATTAAATTGATTCCATATATGATGGCAGGTTTATCTTTTTCAATCGTATATGAAAAACGTCAAACAATTATAGCTCCGATCATTTTACATGCTGCAAAAAATCTAATCGCAGTATTGTTAATGGCGACGATGTTTTAAACACTATGCATGACATAGTGTTTTTTATTGTGAAACAAAAACCACGTGCTATGCGCGTGGTAACAATAAAGCTTTAGCGTCTGGGTAAAAAACCTCCTCGTGATATAATAATTGTAGCCTGGCAGCTGCAAATAAAATAACGAGGAGGTTAGTCTATGAAAGACACAAAAAGTTTATCACATACATCATATAGATGTAAATCTCATATTGTAATAGTACCAAAATTTAGAAGGATGGTAATATACAATAAATTAAGACATGATATAAGATTAATTATAAAGACCTTAATTGAAAGAAAACCGGGAATAGAGCTGATAGAAGGAGAGTTATGTCCTGATCATATTCACCTTCTATTAGAAATACCACCAAAGTATTCTGTGGCGGAGTTCATGGGATACCTGAAAAGCAAGTCAACGCTTATGATATTTGATCGTCATGCAAGTATGGAATATAAATATGGAAATCGAAAATTTTGGGCAAGAGGCTATTTTGTAGATACAGTAGGAAAGAACGAGAAGACAGTGAGAGAATATATTCAAAATCAGTTGGCGGAAGATAAGTTGAGTAATCAAATGAGTATGGAAGAATTTATTGACCCGTTCACAGGAGAACCAGTGGAAGGGTACAAGAAAAAGAAAAAAAAGTAAAAGACCCTTTGAGGGTCAGTGAGCAAATGACGTTGCGGTTGTCAAGGCGTTCAGTGGTCGAATGACTAGCGCAACAGCATGCCCTTACAGGGCGAGTACGTCTTTTAGGCGTGGTTATGATTTTATAATAAAAAAACCGTAAAACTTATATAAATAAGAATTACGGAAATTTATTAATGGTCTCCCCTCACGGTCTCGAACCGTGGACCCACAGATTAAGAGTCTGTTGCTCTACCAACTGAGCTAAGGAGAGAGGACAGATATTATAATACACCTATTTAAACATAAAAGCAAGTTAAATTTAATGAAAAATGACATTAGCTATGCTATAATTACTAGGTGAATGGAGTGATCTGGCAATGTTCTACAAACAAACTATTAACAATATAAAAGTAGTTATTTTATCATTGGATGGAGGATTATTAGATCTAAATCGGCTTAGATTTAATTATTTTAAAAGGATTTGTAAAACTCACAATTTTGAATTAACTAAAGATATTTTCGAGGAAGCCCTTGGAAATATGAAAACAATGTATAATGATTTTCCAATTTCTAAAGATATTAATCCCGATGATATTAATAAGTTGATTGAACGTGATTTATACGAGTATGCAAAGTTAAAGCCTGAGACAATAAAAAAAGAGGGAACGGATGAACTGTTACAATTTTTTAAACAAAAAGAGATTAAAATTGCTGTGGTTTCAACTCATAAAACAAAACGTGCAATTCAATATTTACAATTAACAAGATTGTATGACAAAGTTGATTTTGTTATTGGCGGCGATAGCGATAATCTACCATTACCAGATACTGCTGTTTTAAAAACAACTCTTGAACAAATGAACTGCAAACCAAGTGAGGCAATTGTAATTGCAAACTATCCAAATCTTCTTTATGCAGCTAATCAATGTTTAATCAATGTAATTTATCTAAGTGATTTATGCTTGGTACAAGAATCGATTGGTCCAAGGGTATTTAAAATTGCAAGAAATAATTTAGAAATTATTAATATTTTTCTTTTTGCACGTTACGATACAATGGAAATATTTTCGCCGTTATTAGGGATGTCTAGTGATATGGATATTGAAACACTAGATAAAACATACGCTAAGCTGCTTGAAGAGTATCAAAATGATCAGCAGTTGATTGAACTAGTTCGCAATACATATCATTATTTTTTGGGAGAAATTGCAAATCGTGAAGCTGATACCGTCAATACATCGTTATTTGAAGATGAAGATGTTATTGTAGCGCCAGTGGATGATGAACATTTTTCTAATCCCCAAAGTATTGCAACTTTGGAAAAGTCAATTGAAGAGGTTTTAGAGTCAGAAGAAGTTTCAGAAACTGACAACGAAATTGCCGATACTGTTTTTAAAAGAGAGAATTTATATCAGGATGATGAATTTTCAAAAACAAGAACAGCGATAGGATGTGATCCTGAACGCGTTAATGAATTGATGGATATTATTAATGGTAATTCTGGAACTAAGTTGGAAGAGGGAGAATTATTTGAAAAGTCAAATGATGAAATATTATTAGAAAAACGGGGACTATTGTCTTATTTTATTAATTTTGTCTATACTGTTATCGTGGTGGGACTGATATCATTTTTAGGATTAATAATTTTTATCGGTTTTGAAGATTTTATTCAGAGACCAGGTATTGTTGCTGGAATAATTAAAAGCATTATTGATTTTTATGTTAATCTAGTTTTATCCATATATGCGGTTATTTTTAACAGCTTAAATGCTCTACTAAGTTTTATTCCTGATTATTCTAGTTTAATTGCGGGTAATGGTTTATTATCGACAATGGCAGTAAAATTAGTATTGTTCATTATTTTTAATGTAATAATAGTCTATATAGTTAAAATGATTTATTTATTAATTACAGAAGCGGAGGAAGATGATGCGAATTTTGCAGAAGATTAAAGAAATAGATGTTAAAACATCGCACTTTTTTCCGCAGTTTTATCATCATCGTTTTTTTAGTGGTGCGATGAAGTTTATTGCTGGAATTGGTGATTTTGGAATGATTTGGCTTGTTTTAATTTTACTTTTAAGTCTTAATGATAAAACACAGCTGCTTTCTCAAAAAATGCTGGCAGCGCTAATATTAGCAACAGTCATCGGTCAAGTGACAATTAAGTCGATTGTAAGGCGTAAGCGACCATGTCATACATATCATGATGTTGAAATGTTGATTCCAGTTCCGAGTGATTATTCATTTCCTTCAGGACATACTACTTCAAGCTTTGCATGCGCAACGACTGTATGTTTCTTTTTTCCTAGAGTCGGCTTTATTTGCATGATTTTTGCTGCATTAATGGCTTTTTCAAGATTGTATTTGTTTGTCCATTATTTGAGCGATGTTACTTTTGCAATTGTTTTGGGAATTAGTGTTGGAATAATTGTTATGTTATTTTAGTGTGATAAAAGGAGCAAGGGTCTGCTCCTTTAAAAAAATAAAAAAATTATTTTTTAAATAAGACTGATTTAAACGAAATAATTTGCTTTTTTATCAGGTAGAGTAAGTTTTTATAGAAAAAAGTTGGCTAAAATTATTGCAAAAACTTTTTACATATGATATTATGTTTAAGCAACAGACGGAGACATACTCAAGAGGCTGAAGAGGCGCCCCTGCTAAGGGTGTAGGTCGGGAAACTGGCGCGAGGGTTCAAATCCCTCTGTCTCCGCCATTATATTGGTCTGGTAGTTCAGTTGGTTAGAATGCCGCCCTGTCACGGCGGAGGTCGCGGGTTCGAGTCCCGTCCAGACCGCCAATTAGATTGTTTAGTTTCACTTTGGTGAAACTTTTTTTATAAAAACAAATCATTATGATTTGTTTTTATTAATATAAGCATGCAAAATTGCAATCATTGTTTTAGAATCAAAGATTTCGCCATTAACTACTTTGTGATAAGCGGTATCAATATCCATTTTAATTAATTCAATTACTTCATCTTCATCACACTCTAAAGGATTTTCGACTTTGTAAACATCATGAGCTTCGTATACATAAAGCCATTCATCACTATAACCAGGAGTTGGTAAAAACTTAGAAATTAAACTTATCTTTTTAGCACTATAGCCAGTTTCTTCTTCTAATTCTCGTAAAGCGCATATAGCAGTATCTTCATTTAATTCTAATTTACCCGCAGGAATTTCTAAAGTATCTACAGCATTAGGATACCGATATTGCTTTACTAATAAAATTTTGTCATCAACAATAGCAAGAACGCCAACTCCGCCGTGGTGTCGAACTACTTCTCGAGTTGCGAGATTCCCATTTTCACATTCTACTTTGTCTTTATAAACAGTGATAATTTTTCCATCATAGATTATTTCTGATGATATTTTCTTTTCCATTAGTTTCACCTCATTAAAAGTATAACAAAAAAAGTATGCGGGGGTGCATACTTTTTTCTATTATTTCACGTAAGGGTGATAATAGGGGGTATGTAAAGCGAAATACTTCACTTAACAAAGTCAATTATAGCATCAGTTTCATAAAATGTAAAGGGTTACAATAAAAGTATTAGGCGTTTTTAGCAAATTTTGTTATAATGTTTCAAGGTGATATAATGAAAAAATTAAAAATAACAGAAAATGATGCTAATCAAAGAATTGATAAATATTTAAAAAAGTTACTAGTTAATGCTCCAAATAATTTTATATATAAAATGTTTCGAAAAAAAGATATCAAAGTAAATGGGAAAAAAGTGGATGAAAAATATATTTTATCATTAGATGATGAGGTCGAAATGTTTTTATATGATGATAAATTCAAAGAATTTACAGAAACCAAAAGTATCTATGAGGTTAATAAAACGTTTAGTGTTCTTTATGAAGATAAACATGTATTGATTGTTTTTAAACCAGCAGGGCTTTTAGTTCATGAGGATGCAAATGAAAGCATTAATACTTTAACAAATCAGGTTTTAAGTTATCTTGCTTCAAAAAATGAACTAGATCTAAGTCGAGAAAATACTTTTATGCCAGGACCAGTTCATCGTTTAGACAGGAATACTAGTGGAATTGTAATTTTTGGTAAAACTTTGGCAGCTTTGCAAAATCTCAATGAAATGATAAAGCAACGTCATTGCATTGAAAAAAAATATTTAACGATCTGTCGCGGACAATTGAATCATCAGCGAAATTTACACGGATATATGATCAAGTTAGAGAATCAGGCTCAAGTTAAATTAGTAAAGAAAGACTATCCTGGGGCTTTAACGATGGAAACGATTGTTAGGCCGTTAAAATATAATTGTGATTATAGTCTTGTTGAGGTTACATTAATAACTGGACGGATGCACCAGATCAGAGTACATTTATCAAGTATTGAACACCCAATTATTGGTGATCGTAAATATGGAGATTTTGAACTGAATAAATATATTAAGAAGACTTTTGGTTTAAATAATCAATTGCTGCATGCTTATAAAATAAAATTTGTAAAAACCTTTGGTGTACTAAATTATCTTCAAGATAAAGAGATAATTTGCCCTGTGCCGGCTTTGTTTGAAAAAATAGAGAAAAGTTTGTTATAGACACCTTTAAATAAAGAGTTGTTTATTGTATAATTATTTACATAGATTATAGGAGGAAAGATATGAAATACTATATTGGAATTGATTTAGGTGGGACTAATGTTCGTACTTTGCTGGTGGATGAAAATGGTAAAACTTATAGTGAAGTAAAAGATAATACTGAAAGAGAAAATGGTCCTGACTATGTATGTGCTAAAATCATTCGTCAAATTGAAAGTTTAGATACATCAATTTGTGGTGGTTTACAAGGTGTAAGTGGAATTGGTATTGGGGTACCTGGACCTGTTGACACAGTAAAAGGTACAATGATCATGGCAACAAATTTACCTGGATTCGAAAATTATCCAATTTGTGATAAATTAGCAGATCGTTTTAATTTACCAACTTTTATTGATAACGATGCAAATGTTGCTGGATTAGCAGAAGCTTTATTAGGTGCTGGAAAAGATTATCCGACATGTTATTATGTGACTATTTCAACAGGAATTGGGGGAGCCTTTATTGTTGATGGTAAATTAGTTTCTGGTGGTCGAGGACATGCTGGAGAAATTGGGAATATTATTGTTAAAAACAATGGTTATAAATTCGGAGGTTTAAATCCAGGGGCTGCTGAGGGAGAAACTAGTGGTACTGCAATTACTCGTAAAGGTAAAGAACTTTTAGGAGAAGATAGAGTAAATCATGCTGGAGATGTTTTTAGATTGGCTAGCGAAGGTGATTTAAAAGCACAAAGTATAGTTGATGAATGTATTTCAGAATTAGCAACAATGTTTGCTAATATTGCTCACACTGTTGATCCGCACTGTTTTGTAATTGGTGGTGGTGTAATGAAATCTCGTGAATATTTCTATGATCGCTTAGTAGAACAATTTAACTCAAAAATTCATGTAGGAATGCGCGGATATATTCCGTTATTAGGAACAAAATTAGAAGATTGTGGAGCAATCGGAGCAGCAATGTTACCAATGTCAAGATTAGGTTAAGAAAGGATATTTCATCCTTTTTTTTTGATTTAAAGTAGTAGTTTTTTAAATCGAATAATGGTATTATAGTACGGTGAGGTGACGAGAATGTCAAAAAGAGTAGTATTAGGATTAAGTGGTGGTGTCGATTCAGCAGTTGCTGCTTATTTGTTAAAAGAACAAGGATATGATGTTATTGGTGTGTTTATGCGTAATTGGGATAGCCAGTTAAATAATGATATTTTAGGTAATCCTACTAATGATAATGATATCTGTCCACAAGAAGAAGATTATAATGATGCCAAGGCTGTAGCTGAATGTCTTGGGATTCCTATTAAAAGGGTGGATTTTATCAAAGAGTATTGGGATCATGTATTTACATACTTTTTAGATGAATATCGAAAAGGTAGAACACCTAACCCCGATATATTATGTAATAAGCATATTAAATTTAAAGCTTTTTTAGATTTTGCTAAAACTTTAAATGCAGATTATATTGCTACAGGTCACTATGCCCAAGTTAAACATTATCAAGGAGCAGATTCGGTGATGTTAAAAGGCCTTGATAATAATAAGGATCAAACATACTTTCTATGTCAATTAAATCAACAACAGCTACAAAACTCATTATTTCCTTTAGGTGAAATAGATAAAACAGAAGTTCGTCGAATCGCTAGAGAATTGAACTTACCAGTAGCAGATAAAAAAGACAGTACCGGAATTTGTTTTATCGGAGAACGTGATTTTAAAGAGTTTTTACAAAATTATATTCCAGCTCAAGCTGGAAAAATGGTTGATATAGAAACTGGGAACGTGATTGGTGATCATTCAGGAATCATGTACTATACTATTGGTCAGCGTAAAGGATTAGGGATTGGTGGTCCAGGTGATGCATGGTTTGTCGTTGGGAAAGACTATGATAAAAATGTGTTATATATTTGTCAAGGAGATCAAAAAGATTGGTTATATTCAACCGGGGCTCTGATTACTGATGTGAACTGGATTGCTTCAACTAAACCAATAGATAAAATTGCATGTAACGCTAAGTTTAGATATCGTCAGCCAGATAATCCAATTCAACTTGAATTTATTGATGAAGATACTGTTTACTTAACTTTTGATAAACCAATAAAAGCGGTGACTCCAGGCCAAGCTGCAGTCTTTTACGATGGTGATATTTGTCTTGGTGGTGGAACGATTGAAACTGTCTATAAAGATGGGCAGCCAATCAAGTATTTATAATGATTGAATATACAGGTTATATTAAGAAGATTCGTTTTTATAGCGAATCTTCTAATTATATCGTTGCTTTAATTGAAGTTGAGCAGGAAGATAAGTTGATCACAATGAATGGTTATATGAATAATTTTAATGATTATGAAAAATATGCTTTTATTGGTGATTACGAAATTCATCCTAAATATGGTAAACAGTTTAAATTATCAGAATATCGTATCATTTATGCAAAAGAAAGTGAAGAAATTATTAAATATTTATCTAGTCCGCTATTTAAGGGGATTGGTAAAGCTTTGGCAACACAAATAGTAAATACACTTGGTGAAGAGTGTCTTGAAAAGATTAAAGAAGATAAACATAATTTAGATTTGGTTAGAGGAATGACTGAAAAACGGCGGGAAATAATTTATGAAGCATTGACTAATGGTGATTATGATCAAGAAGTAATGCAGTTTTTTATGGGACATGGTATCAGTCTGAAAAACTTGGGCTTGATTCAAGCATATTATCAAGAAAAAACATTAGAAATACTTCAAAACAATCCGTACCAACTAGTAGAGGATATTGATGGGATTGGATTTAAAACAGCTGATGAGTTAGCTTTAAAAACAGGTGGGACACTTGATAATCCTAATCGAATTAAAGCTGGGATTATTTACAGTATTAAGCAATATGGGTTTAATACTGGGAGTACATACTGTTACCTTGATGAAATCAAAATAATGTTTTCTAAAATAATATATAATATTGAAGAAGTATCGTTTAATGAATATCTTGATGAATTGATTGATGAAGGATTGATTATTCAACGTGGTGATAAGTATTATTATTTTGAAATGGATGAGGCTGAAAAAAATATAGCTGAATATTTAAAAATACGGATAAATAAACCCGATGAACTTTTTGATGAAAAAGAAGTAGAACGATTGTTGACAAATTATGAAAAGACTCAAGGTATATGTTATGCTGCCAAGCAGAAAGAAGCCCTAAATTATTTTTTAAAGTCTTCTTGCATGATTTTGACAGGCGGACCTGGAACTGGGAAAACGACAATTGTTCAAGCACTTTTAAAAGTGTATTCGGCATTATACCCAGATGATCGAATTGGTTTAGTTGCGCCAACTGGTCGGGCTGCAAAACGATTGACAGAATTAACTGGAATTTATGCTTGTACAATTCATCGCCTATTAAAATGGGATCTTCATAGTAACACATTTGCTATGAATAAAAGCAATCCATTAGATTTAGATGTTTTGATCATTGATGAGTTTTCAATGGTCGATTGTTTATTGTTGAGTAAACTTTTTGAGGCGGGTCGAGGAATCAATAAAGTATTATTTATCGGTGATTACCATCAATTGCCTTCGGTTGCACCTGGAAATATATTACAGGATTTGATGGAAGCTGGAGTGAAAACGATTGAGCTAGATGAAATCTTCAGACAAGCTAAGGATTCAGGAATTATTCAATTGGCTCATCATATTATTCATAATGAAATTGAAAATATGGATCTTTTTGAGCAATATCGGGATATAAACTTTTTTCCTTGCATAAACTATGATGTCGTAAAAAATGTTAAGATAATAGTAAAAAAAGCAATTGACGAAGGTTATGACACAAATGATATTCAAGTACTAGTACCAATGTATCAGGGAGTGGCTGGAATCGATGCTTTGAATGATGCTTTACAAGATGTTTTTAATCCGATTGATGAATTTAATGATTCATATCAAATTGGCCGCAAGGAATATCGTGTAGGTGACAAAATTTTGCAGTTAAAAAATCGACCTGATGATGATGTTTTTAATGGTGATATTGGAACGCTTGTTGAAATATGTCGAAAAGATAATTTTGAATATTTGCAAGATACACTGATTGTTGATTTTGATGGTAATTTTGTTGAATATACAAGTAATACTTTTAACACAATTACTCATGCTTATTGTATGTCGATTCATAAATCGCAGGGAAATGAATTTAAAATCGTTATTATGGCGGTCTTGTCTGATTATTATATTATGCTACGGCGTAATCTATTATATACAGCGATTACAAGAGCAAAGCAGTCTCTCTTTATTTTAGGAAACTCTAAAGCTTTTATGCATGGTTTAGCAAATTATCAAGACAGTCGTCGAAAAACAAGCTTAAAAAGTCGTTTTAAAACAATTGAAACCTTAAATGTGTATGATTTTCTTGAATAAAGGTAAACTATACTGAGGTGAGATATATGATGACAAGAAGCAAAATACTAATTGGATTAACAGTTGCATCACTAATGATTTTGTTGAGTGAATGTGAGTGTGTTGAAGATATGATGTATGAACTCAAAGCAAAGATGTAAAGATATAAATTAATAGTCTTGAAAAATATAATTGGATAGTTTATAATTTGGTAAATCGTTGAAAAAGAAAAGTACTATAAAATAGATCTTTCAGAGAAAGTATGGCTGGTGAAAATACTTATCATTTTATAGGAAAGCTACTTTGGAGAGTAATTAAAGATTACCGTGTAGGCTACGTTACCAGTCAAGTAAGGGCATGAGTTTTCATGAACTAGGATGGTACCGCGATTAAAGTCGTTCCTAGCAATAGGGCGACTTTTTATATTGTAAAGGAGAACAAGATGAAACAATTAACAGGAAATCAAGTTAGAAAAATGTTTTTGGATTTTTTTGAAAGCAAAGGTCATAAAGTTGAACCTAGCCACTCATTAATTCCTAATGACGATCCAACTTTATTATGGATCAATGCTGGAGTAGCAGCAATTAAAAAATATTTTGATGGAACAATAACTCCAGATAATCCACGAATTACAAATGCTCAAAAGTCAATTCGTACTAATGATATTGAAAACGTTGGAAAAACAGCTCGTCATCATACATTTTTTGAAATGTTAGGGAACTTCTCAATTGGTGATTATTTTAAAAAAGATGCAATTGATTTTGCGTGGGAATTATTAACTGATGAAAAATGGTTTGCTTTTGAAAAAGATAAATTATATATTACAGTTCATGATCATGATGAGGAAGCTTATGACTATTGGGTTAATGTCAAAGGTGTTGCTGTTGATCATATGTTAAAAACACCAGGTAACTTTTGGGAAATTGGCGAGGGACCATGTGGACCCGATTCAGAGATTTTTTATGATCGTGGGGAAAAATATGATCCTGATGGTTTAGGAACAAAGTTGTTTTATGAAGAATTAGAAAATGATCGATATATTGAAATTTGGAATTTAGTATTTTCACAATATAACTCACAAGAAGGAGTAGCTCGTGAAGATTATAAAGAGTTGCCACAAAAAAATATCGATACTGGGATGGGATTAGAAAGAATTACTAGTATTATTCAAGGTGGAGAAACAAATTTTGATACTGATTTTTTCTTACCAATTATCCATGAAGTAGAAAAATTAGCCAATGTTTCATATCAAGAAAATAAGATGGCTTATCGAGTTATTGCTGATCATATCCGGACTGTAACATTTGCACTTGCTGATGGAGCATTATTTGATAATGCAGGTCGTGGATATGTTTTGAGGAGAATTTTAAGAAGAGCTGTTCGTTATGGTAAGCAAATTGGAATCGAAAAAGCGTTTATGTATGATTTAGTTGATGTTGTAAGCGAAATTATGAAAGAATTCTATGATTATCTACCAGAAAAAGTAAGTTATATTAGTGACTTAGTAAAAAAAGAGGAAGAAGCTTTTCATAAGACGTTAACAAATGGTGAAAAATTATTAAGTAGTATTATCGCAAAAAATACTGATGGTGTGATTAGTGGAAAGGATGCCTTTAAATTATACGATACTTATGGTTTTCCTTTTGAATTGACTTTGGAAATTGCTGAAGAATCAGATTTAAAAGTTGATGAAGAGGCTTTTAGAGCAGAGCTTAAAGTACAACAAGAAAGATCGCGTGGAGCACGTACTGATAGTGAAAGTATGGCAAGTCAGAAACCTGATTTAATGGCCTTTGATTTACCATCGAATTTTGAATATGATCCAACAAATATCAATAGTGTAGTTATTGGATTATTTAAAGATGGTGTTAAAACAGATCGAATTGATGATTATGGAGAAGTCATTTTTGATACAACAACTTTTTATGCTGAGATGGGTGGTCAATGTGCAGATACTGGGTATGTTTATAATGAAAATTGTCAGGGTGAAGTAATTAATGTGCTAAAAGCACCAAATCAACAGCATTTACATTTCGTTAAATTGAAGACAGGAACGATTCGAGTTGGTGATATTTTAACTTTAGATGTTGATAAAGCTAAGCGAAATAAGATTATTGCTAACCATAGTGCTACTCATATTCTTCAAGCAGCTTTAAAAGAAATTATTGGAAAACATATTAATCAAGCTGGTTCTTATGTTGATGATCATCGTTTAAGATTTGATTTTACTCATTTTGAAAAAATAACAAATGAACAACTTAAATTAATTGAGAATCAGGTTAATAATGTCATTTTTGATGGAGTTGCTGTGGATATTGCACACATGACTAAAGATGAAGCCATTAATAGTGGTGCTATGGCGTTGTTTGATGAGAAGTATGGCGATAAGGTTCGGGTTGTTTCAATCGGTGATTATTCAATGGAATTATGTGGTGGATGTCATGTTTCAAACAGTGCAAATATTGGATTATTTAAAATTGAGGCTGAAGAGAGTGTTGGTAGTGGAGTGCGTCGAATTGAGGCGGTTACTGGAAAGACTGCTTATCAAGCGTTAGTTCAAGAAAAAGAAACGGTTGATATTATTAGTAATATTTTAAAACTTAAAAATCGTAAAGAAGTAGTTGCAAAAGTTACTGCATTAACTGAAGAACTTTCCAACACTAAAAAAGAGATTGAAATATTAAGCGGACAATTAAATGCGCTAAATGCAGCAAGTAAAGCCAATGATATTCAAGAAATCAATGGAGTTAAAGTGTTGTTTGTAGAAGAAATGATTGATGCTGCTAAAGCGAAACAACTTGCCTTTGATTTTAGAGATAAAATTGAAGAAGGAATTGTAATTTTAGTAACACAATTTGAGGACAAATGTTCATACTTTGTCGGGGTGACTAAAAATTATGTTGCAACTGGATATAAAGCTGGTGATATTATTAAAAAAATCAATGCAGTTGTTGATGGTCGCGGTGGTGGAAAGCCGGATTTTGCTCAAGGTGGCTGCCCAATTAATGATAAGATTTCCAACATCAAGGGAGAACTTAAAAATTTCTTTTAATTTCTAAGTAATTGGTGTAAAATAATTCTATAGGCAAAGCCTTAAAGGAGGTCGAATAATATGCAAGACTTAACAAAGACAAAAGTATTCAGTTCTGAAGATATGCGTCGTGAGATGATTCGTCAAAATCTTAAAACAGTAATTGATGCATTAAATGAAAGAGGCTATAATGCAGTACATCAAATTGCAGGTTATTTAATCTCTAATGATCCTGCTTATATTTCAAGTCATAAAAATGCTCGAAATATAATCCAGCAAATTGAACGTGATGAAATTATTGAAGAATTAGTCAAATCATATTTGGAGAAGTAGGATGGAACGGATATTAGGGTTGGACTTAGGTTCAAGAACCTGTGGTATTGCAATCAGTGATACTTTAGGCATGTTAGCTCATGGAATTGAGACTTACCGTTTTCGAGATGATGATTATGATAGAGCCGCAAAGCACGTTGTTGCTTTAATTAATGAACATCAGATCAAAACGGTTGTACTTGGGCTACCTAAACATATGAATGGTGATTTGGGTGAGCGTGCACAAATATCAATCATGTTTAAAGAAATGTTAGAAAAAGAAGTACCGGGTCTCAATGTTGTTTTAATTGATGAGCGACTTACAACTAAAGTAGCTCAAGATCAACTTATCTTTGCTGATGTTTCTCGAAAGAAACGGAAGCAGGTAATTGACAAAATGGCTGCAGTAGCGATTTTACAAGGCTACTTAGATGCCCAATAGAAAGGAATTTAAATGGAAGCAAATAAAATCCAAGTGATCGATGATCAAGGTAATGAAAAAGAATTTGAAGTATTATTTACTTTTAATAATGAGGAATTAGGAAAACAATATGTGTTGTATTATGATACAACAGTTGAAGAACCTAGTGTATTTGCATCAATCTATGATGATGCTGGACAATTATTCCCTATAGAAACACCGGAAGAATGGGAAATGGTTGAAGAAGTTTTCCAAAGTTTTATGGCTGAAAGTGAAGAAGGTCATGAATGTTGTGGAAACCATGGAAATGGATGCTGTCATGATAATGATGAAGAACATGAATGTTGCGGTAATCATGGAGACTGTAACTGCGATAACTAATAAAAGCTAAATTATTTAGCTTTTTTCTCTTAAACTAGAAAAGGTGGTATAGAAATGGCTTTAATGGGATTATTTGGAAAAAAAAGAGTTACTGAATCATTTTTTGTCAATTCATATGGAAATGATCAGACACGTGGTATTTATACATTTCAAGTAGATATTGAAAATGGAGAAATACTTTATAAAAAGCATTTTAAAACACCCTCAGACCCTGTCTATAGCTTTAATTATGGGCGCTTTGTGTGTGTTACATATAAAAATAGAACAGGTACAAGTGGTGATGGTGGAATTTGTTCATATGCAGCAACTGCTGATATTTTAGCATTAGTATCGCGAATTAGTGATAAAGGTAAAACATATATGCATGCTTGTGCTAATGGTGATCATGAAACAGCAGATAAATTATATGCTGTTGATTATTATAACGGTGAGATCATGGTGGCAAAAATTGATAAGAAAAAACTAGTTGCACCTATTTTTAATTATAAATTGGAAGGACATAGTATCGATCCAAAACGTCAAAATCAACCACACCCTCATTTTGTCGATTTTACTCCGGATGGAAAACGTTTAATTGTTGTTGACTTAGGATTAGATAAAGTACTGCTCTTTAAAATGGAAGCAAAGGAGATTATTTTGGATGAAGAACATTCATTTGATTTAGAACCAGGATCTGGACCTAAAAAGATTATGTTCAACCAGGCTGGAACAATAGCGTATGTTTTAAATGAATTATCTAATACAATTTGTGTTTACAAATATAATGATTTGAAATTTGAATTAATTCAAACCATCGATACATATCCAAAAGATGAATATGATGAGCCTAGCTTAGCTGGACAAATGCTTTTTAGCGAAAAAGAGGAGCGTATTTTTGTTACTAATCGTGGTCATGATAGTTTAGCATTATTTTTAGTAGATCAAGAAACAGGTTTATTGACTTATAAAGATTTTGTTGATACTTCACCAAATGCTCGTGATATTGCAATCTTTAAAGATCGTTGGATTGTTGCAGTTTGCCAAAAGGGTGGAGTAGTTGAAAGTTATGAATACCGCGATGAGAGAGGCGGAATGCTTTTTGAAACCAAATACTCATATCTAGTCAGTGAGCCGGTTTGCATTACAAAATTTGAGACTATTTATTAGAGATGATTATTCATCTCTTTTTTTGGCATAATATACTGACGAAGCATGTTTTATTATCGGTAGATAAGTTGAATAAGCGCTAAAAATATCATATAATGGTTAAGACGGAGGAGAATATGAAAAAAACTCAGAAAATTATTATTGGAGCAATTGCTGGAATAACGATTGTTGTACTAGCTTTAGTGTTTTTTTATTTCAATGGCCAAGGTGCTGTTTCTTCTAAAAGTGAAGAGGTAGTAGTTGAAATATCTGGATCAACATCTTCGGTCTTAAATCAGCTTGATAAGGCAGGTCTATTAAAAAGCAAAACAGTTGCTAGTATCTATACAAAGTTTAATAGTTATAGTTTTAAAGCGAATGTTTATGTTTTAAATAAAAATATGGATTTAAAGAAGATTCTTACAATTTTGGAAGGAGATAAGGATTATATATCTGCTGCTAAAATTACGATATTAGATGGATACCGTATACCTGAATGTGCTCAACAAGTAGCAAAGGGATTAGAAATCGATAGTACCGAGGTATTAGAGAAATGGACAAATAAAGAATATTTGCAAACTTTAGTGGAAAAATACTGGTTTTTGGATGAAAGTATTTTGAGTGCTGATATTATGTTCCCGTTAGAAGGGTATTTTGGTCCAGAAACATATGTAATTACTTCAAAGAAGACATCGATTGAAGATGTTACAAAGATGATGCTGGATCAAATGGATCGTAATTTAAGTACTTATAAAGACAAAATCAGTAATTTTATGATTAGTGGTAATAAAGTATCGATGCATCAATTTTTATCATTAGCATCAGTTGTACAATGTGAGTCATCTGGCCAAAAAGAAGATCAGGCTAAGATAGCCGGTGTCTTTATGAATCGTTTGGAAAAACCAATGCGTCTGCAAAGTGATGTAACTGTAAATTATGCAAATCAAATTAAAACGGTAGCAGTAACGTATAATCACTTATCAGTCGATTCTAAATATAATACATATAAGTATGAAGGGTTACCAGTCGGTCCAATCAGTACAGTTTCAACAAACATTATTGAAGCATGTCTGAATTATCAAAAGACTGATAATTTGTTCTTCTTTGCTTTGAAAGACGGGTCAGTCATCTATTCAAAAACATATGAAGAACATCAACAAGTAGTAAAGGAAAATAAATGGTATTAAAATGAGATATTATGAAAAAATAGAAGCTGATGCTTTAGCCCGAAATATACCTGTAATGCAGCGTGAAGGGCTTGAATTTATGATTGAAATTTTTAAACATCATAATTGTCATTGTTGTTTAGAGATTGGTAGTGCGATTGGATATTCAGCAATGATGTTGGTAAGTAATATTAATAATTTTAAGGTTGAAACAATTGAATTAAATGAGGAACGATATTTAGAAGCTGTAAAAAATATTGAAGAAAATAATTTAAAAAGTCAAATCATTATTCATCATGGTGATGCTTTATCATTTGATTTAGAGCATTTGAAAATTAAAAAATATGATTGTTTGTTTATTGATGCAGCTAAAGCACAATATCAAAAGTTTTTTGAAAAATATATGCCTTTAGTGGCAGACGAAGGTATTTGTATTGTTGATAATTTAGATTTTCATGGTATGATTTTTGATATTGATAATATAAAGAATCGAAATACAAAACAACTGGTAAAAAAAATAAAGCGTTTTAAAGATTGGATCTTTGATAACGAACTTTATGATGTTGAATATCATCATGTTGGTGATGGTATTTGTGTGATAAGAAAAAGGGTGGCACAATGAAGTTAGTATTATCTTTAAATAGCAAAAAATTTATTTATGATTATGTGGATATTGGTGTTGAATATTTTGTCGTTGGGGCAAAGTATTTTTCATGTCGTCAAGCATTATCGCTTGAGTATGATGAAATCGCCAATTTAAAAAAGGTCCTAGGTGATAAAAAAGTATGGGTTTTAGTAAATGCACTAGTTGAAGAAAAATATATCGATTTCTTAGAAAAGCATTTAATTAGATTGAGTCAAATTGGAGTTGATGGAATTTTATTTCAAGATTTTGGTGTTTTACAGATTTGTAATGAGCATAATTTTGATTTTGAGATGATTTATCATCCAGATACATTAAATACTAATCAAGCAACTTTAAATTACTTGGGAACTCAAGGTATTAATGGTGCTTTTTTGGCACGGGAGATACCGCTTGAAGAAAAAAAAATAATTGCTAAAAATGTTAATGTTAAAACAATGATTCAAGTTCATGGTGTTGAATATATGGCCTGTCTCTTATACACATCTCCGAGCCC
>ENA-OXOI01000075-OXOI01000075.1-human-gut-metagenome-genome-assembly--contig:-NODE-75-length-21569-cov-32.120898_pt1 | contig 21569 bp, 13 predicted proteins | sample MGYA00249766_ERZ652501 | MGnify/ENA primary metagenome ERZ652501 (study PRJEB26925, sample SAMN05826637) | human gut metagenome | biome: ENVO:2100002; feature: ENVO:00000062; material: ENVO:00002003...
TCCTGTTAAGTATTCTTTATAAAATTCATAGATTGATTTTGAGGCTGGAATAAATAAGTCAAACTTTTTAACAGCACGATATACTTTTTTAGGATATTTTGGATCACGATCTGGATGACAATGCTCCCATGCAATTAATAATTTGTTTTTCTGATGTTTTGAAAATGCTTTATCAAAAGCGAGGGTACTTGAAATAATTATATCAGCATCATTTACTTTCGCACATTGCCTAATTAAGCTCCGTTTCTTTAAAATTATTCTGAAAGCTTTGTACCCTTCCTTGATTATTTTAATAAATCGCTTATTTTTTAGAGCATACTTAAATTCTTCTTTATTTGGTTTTAAGTCTGTTGATAAATAGCTAACATTAACACGTTCATCAATATAAAAAGATGGCTCACACAATTTATATACATTTATAATTTCAACATCATAATTATCCACTAACATATTAGCAAGTGAGCAAATTGCCTTTTCAATTCCTCCAACCTGTAAATGTAATGATAATATAGATATTTTTTGTTTTGGACCATTATGTTGACTAATAATATCTTTTTTTGTCCTTAGCCGAGCAAAGCTACAAGCCCAATTAGCGGTTCTTTGCAACCTCTTTAGCTTATGAGCAGAATGTTTAAAACATGTTTTATGGTAATACATTTGAGAATCTTTTAAAACTCTTAGCTTACGATAATGATTAATATTTTTATCAATTGTTATTGAATGATTATGAATCACCTTAACATTATTTAAAACACAAGCATGCAATCCAGCATTCTTAGCTTTTGCACATAAAATATCTTCTTCATAGAAAAGAAACGTTCCTTCGTCTAAGAAACCTATTCTATCTATTAAGGCTTTTTTTATTCCAAAAAAACATCCCGAAATACAATCTACAGGAGTTGTTGCTCCTTTATAATATGAATTTCGATATTTAATCTTATTTTTGAACAACCTATTTACAATAGGATAATTATCATGAATATCATACGCAATCGTTCTTTGTTTCCAACCACGATTTATTGTCCCTTGTTCTTCAATAGTTGGACCGAATAAATGATAGTTAGTATCTGCATTCATATGTGCAATAAAATCCATTAGGTTTCGTTTATCAATAATAATATCAGGATTAGAAATAATATAATTATCGCACTCTTGTTCATAAAGATACTTTAATCCTGCATTATTACCAGCAGCATATCCTTCATTGGTATCTAACGCAATTAATTCAATATTTTTCAATTTCTTTAGTTGTTTTACTGAATCATCAGTTGAGCAATTATCAACCACACAAATAATATCTACAGCATTAAAAGTACTGATTTTTTCCACAAAATCAATTGTCTCAATTGCATCGTTATAGTTTAAGACAACAATACCTGTTTTCATCTGATTGCCCTCCTACTTCTCTAATCCTAATATAGTGTAGTCATAAAATCGAGACGTTTTTTGAACTTCATTATTCAGTTCATTAAACCCTATCTCTTCCATTATTGTTTTTTTATCAGAAAATAAATTAGTTCCTAATCCCAATCTATTTCCTTCAATACTTGCCCCCATCGCCACTAACATTGTTGGATACATATCAATTGTGCTGAATAATCTATTCTTATTATTGACAGGTTCTACAACACTGTTAATAAAGCAATTATATGGTGTTCTAACATAATCAGTATCAATTCCCACAAAAAACTTTTCTGACATGCTATTATGATCACCAGTAATCACTATTGTTGTATTTTCATACCATTCTTGCGTTTTACACCAATTAATAAAGTCATTAATTTGTTTTGACTGGCATTCAATCACATTGGCATATTGATTTTTGTGAGTATTTTTACATTGATCACATAAATAGCCATCTGGTGTATGAGTATCAATAGTTGTAATTTCCATATTAAATGGTTTTTCTCCACTCGCTAACTTAGTAATATCTTTTTTAGCAAACTCAAATAGTTTAGCATCTTCAATACCCCAAAAAACGAAATAATCTTCTGGTATTTCTTGGTTTTCCTTAAAACTATTATAGTCTCTGATTATATAATTGCCATGTTGTTTATAGAAATTTGAAGTTCCACCAAAGTTTGCATCAGAACCACACATGAATTCATTTATATATCCGTTCGCTTCCAATACTTCACCTAATGAATACCCACCAGGCAAAAAAGCTGTATCATTATCATACTTTTGACTTTTTATTGATAATTTTAAAGGAATACCCATATTTTGCGATACTTGAGAGGCAATAGTCCATTGAGTTCCATCAATAGTTCTACTTCCTCCAATGTTGTCATTGTTAGAAAAATTAATATTATTTTTTGCTAATTGTGACAGCTCAGGTATATAGTTAATTTCCTCTGCACCACCAAAGGTAGTATTGGCATATGTATTCTCCACTGATTCTAAATATAAATGAATAATATTACGCTTGCCATTATTAAAGCTAATTTTAGCAGTGCTTGGATCAACATAATATTTTTCATATATATCTGTTTCCTGTACTACGTTATTAATATAGCCATATATATCATAATTATAAATTGCAAAGATTAAAGAAATTATTATACATAAAATACCTCCTTTGATAAAATGTTTTTTTATTGACTGAGATATTTTTTCATTATTTCGCTTACATAATCTATGAATATTAAAAATAAGAGCAACTATTAATGATCCTGCAACAATACTAATAGGTACCGCCCAAATGAACCAGTCTAAATAAATTCCATTGTCTGTGCCTTCCATAGGAACTTTTAAATGAAATATAATCTGATTTAATGTTTTTACTGAAAAAGTACGATTGCCCCATATTATTGATGTTACAATTAGACAGCCTAAAAAAATTAGAACAACGCCTACTATATACTTTTTTTCTATTGTTTTTATTTTTTTCATATGTACCTCATAAATAATTCCTTTCTATTTTATCATATCTAACTCTAATAATAAACAAAAGAAAAAGATTGAAATAATCACTATTATTTCAATCTACAATACTAGTAATATTAAATTTCCTATAGTAAGAATAGGTAAAATAACAATAATCATTAATACAACTTTAGTAATACGTTCGTTCATGTATAGTTTACTATTTTGAAAACAGATTAGTAATAAAAAAATAATCGGTATAAAATATCTCCCTTGCACACCTTCAATCGTACTATACCCATTTGGTGTCCAAGCTAATGCCATAGCTAGCATTACAATTAAAATTATTGTCACAGCAATGAAAAAATAAAGTATCTTATGTTCGTGGGTAAATACATCATTATTTGATTTTTCAGAAAATGTGCTAATAATTAATATTATTCCCCAAATATTAATTATCCAATTTGGCATTAAAATATTTAGCCAACCCAACTCACTTCCAATGGCAGTATTGATATACCACATCCCTTTTTGAAGAAATGTATTCAAAAATAGAGAAAAAGTTGCAGGGATATCCCCAATTATTGCATTTAACGTATATGATGGCGTTCCAGCCCACGGAACAATTCCTGCACTAGAAACCGATTCAATTGCAGTAACTTGATTATTATTTGTAAATGAGTGATAGTTTAGTATCAAGATGCATATCACTACTATTAAAAAAATAACTATTTTTGTCTTTTTGGCTATCCTATCTCCACCAGGATTAAAGTATTTTGCGAGAATAGGAATAACTAATATAAAAGCATATGCTGAGCCTTTATTTGCTAGTAGAATTAATCCAGAAAATCCATATATTAGTATATCTATAAATTGAATTTCTTTTGCTTGATATACAAAAAACATACCATACGCTATACATATAAATGCTGATGAATTAACTACTGTATCATAAGATAAACTAAACATTTGTTGACAAGTCATTGGCAACATAGTGATTGTGAACATTAATAATTTCCCAAAGGGTATTTTTTTTATTGATAGATAGGTCAGCAGTATGTAAAATATAAAATTGAATAATCTCCCAAAGTAAACGGTTGTCACAACACCAAAATGCAATATTCTCGCAAAAGTAATTCCTAAAACAGCTGGAAAATATGCAAATAATTGAGTTATTCCAAAAGAGTCAATTTCTGTATGAATATACGCACTATTATCCGTTGAAATTATGTTATTATAAATAAAATCATAGTATCCCTTGGCTGGATTAATCACTTGTTTTGAAAGAAAATTTAATTCCGATTCTCTCATTGTAACTTTCCCATCAATTTCTTTACCTAGCAATTGACTAGATAAAGAAAACTCATTTTGCATATGTGCCCATTCATCTGGGACTATCCCTGGAGGAATTAATAATGTATAAATCAAGCCTATCGGTATTACACAAATTATAAATAATTTTTCAATTCTACTATTCTTTTGTAATATTTCTTTAACCCCTAACAAAAGAACACTCATAACACATCCTAATACTATAATTTTAAACCCTATTAGGCCATCTATTGACCATAGCGTAGTAAAATAAAAAAATACAGTTATTATTATAATTGTAATAGTGATAGTTTTATTGTTCTTTATAAAACTATCACTTAATTTCTTATTCATATTATTAATACGGTGGATTTTAGCGTGTTTCATTATTTACTCCTAAAAATGCTAGCATTATATTAAAATACTAGCATTTATATTATTAATAATCAATTTCTTTTAAATATCTACTCAATGCATCTTGCCATGTTGGTAAACGTCCAAATCCATTTTTATCTAGCATAGCCTTAGACATTCTACTGTTATTTGGCCTCTTGGCTTTTGCAGGAAAAGCATTAGAATCAACTGGTGTTACTTCTACACTCATACCTGCTTGTTTAAAGATTTCACACGCAAATTCATACCAAGAACATAACCCTTCATTAGTAGCATGGTATATTCCATATTTATCAGTTTGAATCATATCAACAACTAATTTAGATAAATCATATGTATATGTTGGTGAACCGATTTGATCGTCAACAACACAAACAGCACCACGTTCTTTACCAAGTCGCAACATTGTTTTAATGAAGTTATTTCCATTAATACCAAATACCCAAGCAATCCTTACAATAAAGTGCTTAGGTAACGTTTCTACAATAAGTTCGCCTTCATATTTAGTTTGACCATATACATTTAATGGATGTCTTTCATCATATTCCTTCCATTCAGTTTCACCTTGACCATCAAATACATAATCAGTTGAAAAATACATCATTGGAATATCTAATTCTTTACATATATTTGCAATGTTTCTTGTACCATCAACATTTACTTTAGTACATAATTCTACTTCATCCTCAGCTTTATCTACTGCTGTCCATGCAGCACAATGAATTACTGCATTATAATTACCAGACTTGATCACTTCTGCTACTTTTCCAGCATCTGTAATATCCATTTCCTCTACATCGACACCTACTGCTTCTATATTTCTGTTATTACATTCATTGACAATATCATGTCCTAATTGACCTTTAACGCCTGTAACCAATAATTTCATTTATTTTCTCCTCTCTGCTAATTTAGCTCTAACTCCATTAAAAATAGTATCTTTAGCAATAATAAGTAATAATAAATATATGATACCACCCACAAAAATTTCAATTAATGTACTCACAATTGACATACTTAAAAAATTAGAAATACCAAAAACAACTACAAACATTATTAAACTGAAAACCAAGTATCTAAACCCTTGCTTTAGTATAGAAAAAATATTAAAGTCCTTTCTAATAAACCATATTTGGGTTAACAATGCAACAAGTTCAGCAAAACTTGTCGCAATAGCCGCTCCTAAAGAACTGAACTGAGGAATCAAAATAAGATTTAAAATCAAATTAATAATTGCTGCAGCTATTATTGAAAATGTATACTCTCTCTGCCTCCCTAATGCTAATAAATATTGTGTCCCAGTAACTGCACTTAACCCAATAAAAATTATTATTGGAGAAATTAGCATAAGATTAGGAATTACTTTTTCGAATCCATTTCCATAAAACCATGGTACAAAACCAGGAGCTATTCCAATGATCCCTAGTACAAATGGAAAAGAGAACATTAAAATAAATTTTATAGACATTGTCATATAATTTTTTACCGTTTCCATATCATCCGTTGCGAATAAATTAGCAATTCTTGGCATCATTGCAGTACTTAAAGATGTTAATAAAGTTAAGACTGTTTTAATAATAATTTGTGACTGCTCATAATAAGCAACTTCTGAATTATTATCAGTAATAAGCCCAATCATAGTTTTATCTAATAAAGTATATAGTGAACTCGCAATTTGTGGTAAAAATAACATCACAGCCGGCTTTATATGTCTCTGAATATTCAGATTTTTCACATCATTCCTTTTAATATATTTAGGTATATAAAACCACATTGATATATTACCTAAAAGTAAAGTAATAGAATAAAACAATACATATAATGGTAAATCAGCACTAGATTTTACAAACATGAAAATTAAACTAACGCATACTATTCTAGCTAAAAAATTTCTTAACACTGTCTTTTTAAAGTCTTCCATTCCCTGAAAAAACCATGACACATCAAAAATGGAAGCGATAATATCCATTATTTGAATAATAAATATGTATGCATATTGACCTTCTCTAGCAAATGTAATATAAAATACAATCAAGCTAATTATAATTGTAACGGTTCTAAGGAAAACCAATTCACAAAAAACCCTATTTCTCTCTCCTATATTATTTTGACGATATGCAATTTCTCTTTGACCATATAAGTTTAATCCAATACATCCAAATAATATGAAATATTGTGTAATTGAATTGGTATATGCATATGTTCCAATTGCTTCTGCTCCTAAAACCCGGGAAACATATGGTGTTGTAATAATAGGTAAAACAATTAATAATAATTGATAGCTTAAATTATAAAGATAATTTTTTATAACCTTATTCATCTAATCACCTAGTTCTTTAGCCACACATTTGAGTGCTTCTGCTATAACATTATGCATATCGTAATATTTATATTGTCCTAATCGTCCTCCAAATATTATATTACTTTCTTGTTTTGCTAACTGCTCATACTTTCCATATAGAGCATTATTCTTATCGTCATTCATAGGATAATAGGGCTCATCACCTTTACTCCAGTTAGCTGGATATTCTCTTGTAATAACCGTCTTAGTTTGTGTACCATATTCAAAGTGCTTATGTTCAATAATTCTAGTATATGGTATTTCATATTCAGTATAGTTTACCACTGCATTACCTTGATAATTTTCTTCATCAAGTACTTCTGTTTCAAATTTTAAACTACGGTATTCTAAAGTACCAAATTTATAATCATAAAACTGATCTATCATACCTGTAAACAAAATTTTATTTGCTAAACCATCTAATTCTTCCTTATTTTTAAAATAATCACAATTTAGTCTAACATCAATTCCATCCAGCATCTTTTCAATAATTTTAGTATATCCACCCATAGGTATTCCTTGATATAAATCGTTAAAGTAATTATTATCATAAGTAAATCTAACTGGTAATCTTTTAATAATAAAAGCTGGTAAATCTGTACACTCTCGTCCCCACTGTTTCTGTGTATAACCTTTGACTAATTTTTCATAGATATCTTTACCAACTAACGATATCGCCTGTTCTTCTAGATTGCATGGTTCAATAATACCTGATTCTTTCTTTTGTTTTTCAATAATTTCTTTAGCTTCTTTTGGTGTCTTTATATTCCATAACCTTGAAAATGTATTCATATTAAAAGGCATATTATATACTTCATCTTTATAAAAAGCTACTGGTGAATTTGTATAACGATTAAATATTGCAAATTGATTTATATAATCCCATACTTCTTTATTAGAAGTATGAAATATGTGAGCACCATATTTATGAACATTAATCCCCTCTATATTTTCAGTATATATATTTCCACCTACATGATTCCTCTTATCAATAACTAAACACTTTTTTCCTTTTTTATTTGCTTCATAAGCAAATATTGAACCAAATAATCCTGATCCAACTACTAAATAATCATACTTTTCCATTTTTCTCGCCCTCTAGTTTAAGTATTGCCTCATTAATTGCCTTTTTTGTATAATAACCACTTCTAATTTTCTTTGAAACACTCTCTAAGTTATCTCTCATTATATCATAGTCGCTATCTTTAATACTATTTAATATATCTTTAATATTTTTTAACGAATCAATTGCAACACCTATATTATTATCGATAACAAAATCTTTCAAAGCAGCTTCTTTCCAAATTAAAATTGGCATTTTTGCAGCTAAATTCATTGAGACCCGATGGGGATTATTTATCTTTTGGTACTCACCAAAAGTTCCATTGCATAATTCCAAACTATCCCCATCCCAAATAAGTCCATAAGAACCTTTTATTTTTTTAATTAATTCTTCCGGTGGTAAACTACCATTATATGAAGATTCGTTATCTCTTTCAAAATTCGGACCATATAAATTAAATATTATATTTTCCTCATTACATTTATCTAATAATTTATAAATATACCCTGCTTTACTAGAGGATAAATTTCCTGCAACTGTAATTCCATCATCTTTAGAAACCCGAGCTTTAATATCCTCATTACATAAGTAATCAAATATTTCTAAACACACCAATTTATTATTATCAATACCTAATTCTTTTAGGACTTCCAACATCTTCTTGTTATGGCAAATAACGATATCAAATTTTTTGAGTAACTTTATCTCTTCTAACTTATCCGCAGTTTTATCTTGAATACTTGGTAAATCATGGATAATAGCGATAAAATCCACTTTTTTTGTTTTCTTTATTTTCGCTATTTGTCTATCATTAACATCATATTTACCGAATGGATACTGGATTACTAAAATATCATTATCACGAATTATTCTTTTGATTTTTATCCAATTTACTTGTATGGAATATAAACTATTGATAACATTTTTAGGACTAGAAAAATCTCTACATGGTCGACATATAATTTCTTTATATCCAAGTTGTTTTAATATCAAATCTATATCTTTTCTTGCTTTTGCCCCTCCTAAATATTCTTTTTTTTGCTGTTCTGATAAAAATAAAACTCTTTTTTTCATATCTTTCTCCACTCTTCAGTACTTTTCATACAATATAATTTTTATATTTTAAAGGCATACATCCTTCTATTTTATCTAAATTTTTTTAGTACAAGAAATTTTAATGATTTATATTTCTTTATCATTACCAGTTTATAAGCTAATATTTGATACAGATACATTATATAGTCTTCCTTATAATACTCTTTTAAATCATGATTGAGTATACATAATCTCTTATAGGAAGCTTCTAGACTATTTGACTCCATTGAAAAATCTTGTTTTAAAACATTATCATTCATAACGAGTATATTCTTTTTAACCCTATTCATTTCTCTCATAAAATCATGATCTAAATAATCTAAAAATATATTTTCATTATATTTATAATCTTTATAGATTTCACTCTTTATAACCATTCCACTATTAATTGCTGAAATAGGTTTATTAATTAGCTCTTCTAAATTTTTAACCTCTACACACCTTTTTTTCTTAAATTGACATGGCGATAAAATTCTAGTACTTGTTTTAACTACCGGTAAGAGAATATCTGCATTTGACATATTTATATAAGAAAGAACTTTATCAAAATATTTCTTACCCATATCAGTATCATCATCAAACAAACAAATATATCGGTTATCCTTGTTTATTACTTGAATAGCTGCATTATATGCTTTACTCAAGCCATTATTACCACCCATATTTATATAAATATTCCCATCATTCTTTACTATTTCTTCATTGCCATAATCACTAGTACTATTATCACATACAATGATTTTTACACTACTATCCTTTGCTCTATTGTAGCTAATGGAATCTTGACAGGATGTATTGTACACAACTATAACCACATATAAATCATTAATATTATATTCTTTCAAAAATGTTCTCCTCCATCTTATTTACCTTTACAATATATTTTAGTAAATATACTTACTAATCCAATTTTAGATAAAAAGTTAAATATGCTTATAATTAATCTGTTTTTAAATGGTTCGCTTTTTATCTTTTTAGAATAAAATGGTATAGAAAGTTTATATCCTTGATTCTTTAGCCATTCAAATAAACGCTTATATTCTTCCATGAATCTTTGTGGTGTCGCATCAACACCAGAAAATAATAAATACCATATGATATGTCTTGTTACAAAATAATTCAAATATTCATCTTTTTCTTTATATAGCTTATCAATCTCATTTAGAACAACTAGGACATCACATTCTGGTTTTAAACCACGTTGCTTGACGTTTGATACACTTTCATCGTTATAATACCAATTATAACCAACATAATCCAGACCATGAATTTTATTAGTATATAAATATGCATTCATATTAAAATACGTATCTTCTCCAATATAGGTCTTTAAAAACCTAACATTATTTTCTACTAAAAAATTTCTTCTAAATATTCTTGCCCATGGTGCTGTAATTCGGTATTTAGTCCATTCATCATCATATGCAGGAATAGTAAATAAAACTTTATCAAAGTTAGCTCGACGATACCCCGTTATTACAATATCACTATCAGTTTTTTCAATCTCATTTAAAAGAACTTCAACATAATCATTATCTATAAAATCATCATTATCCATAAACATGATGTATTCAGTATCAGCTTCTTTAATTCCACGATGTCTAGTTTCAACCACTCCCATATTTTCATGAGTTAAAACTTTAAAAATATCTGGATAACGATTAGCATACTCAGTTATTCTTATTAATGAATCGTCAGTTGAGCCGTCATTAATTAGTAGCACTTTAAAATCTCTACTAGTTTGTTTCAGAATACTCTGTATACAATGCTCAATATTAGCACCTGCATTGTATACAGGTATTATAATTGTAACTTTTTTATCCATTATTTTTTTCCTCATTAACTATTTTTTTCTTTAGCATTGAAACTTCTTGAATTAGTAACGTAATTTTTGTTGCTTGCCCTGATACAATCACAGTTAAAGCTATGCACATTGCAAATAATAAAAATATAAGTATTCCAACCAGCATATTGGACATAGATATAAAACCTATTCTAGTAGATATTAGCACTATAAAATTTGGAAAAATCCCTACAACTAACAAGATTACTGCTACAATAAACCACAAAATAGAAAATTTTACTGGTATTCTTCCCCTTCTTAATAATTGTAATGTTACTAAGAATATTAATAAACCTGTTCCTAGAACTAAAAGTACTGTTCCAAAACTCATTATTTCCACCTCCTAATTCCGACAACAAAAACCGAAAGTATAATATTTACCATGAAGTATACATTTTTCCATGAATTTATTGATGAAATTCCAGCCTCTCTCTCATGCATCTTTACTGGTATTTCTTGTATTCGTACGCCCTTTTTTAGTAATTCTGTATTTGTTATTGGTTCAGGATATTCCACCGGATAAGATAACGCAAAGTCTAAAATAACCCGCCGATTAGCTGCTCTAAAGCCAGATGTTATATCGTGTATTCTTTTTCCAGTAATAAACTTTATCATATTTGAAATTATTCTAATACCTATCCTTCTAGCAAAACTTGACTTAAACTCACTAGAGCTTTTATCAATAAATCTTGACCCAATTACAAAATCTGCTGAATCATTATACAATGGTTCTAAAATATCCTTAATACACGAAACTTCATGTTGCCCATCACCATCGAATTGAATAGCGAAATCATATCCGTTATCTCGCGCATATTTATACCCAGTCTGTACTGCTCCACCTATACCAAGATTATGGATCAAATTAACTACAGGTATATTATTTATTTCACAAATATGCTTAGTATCATCTGTTGATCCATCATTAATCACAATTACATCATAATTAGTTCCAAACTCATTATTGTAATTACAAATATTCAGATAAACCTCTGCAATGCTTTTCTCTTCATTATAGGCAGGTATTATTATAAGAATTTTTTGCTCCATCATTATTCTCCTCATATGTGATAATCTCTTTGCATTATAACAAATCTAAATAAATGTGTAAATGAAACCTTGATTATAAACCCAATCTATATTAAAAACGGGAAAGTAACAAACTAACCCGTAAAATCAACAATAAATGCATTGTAATTAAAAATTATAAACCAGTAATAAAATTATATAATTAAGTAAAATTATGTCGATAAAAGAAAATATTGTTGAATTCTTAATAGTCAATATTTTTTTCCTAAATGAAAATATCATTATTGTTGGTAAAATTAATGGTATAAAATACCTTCCTTGTACTCCTTCTACGTATGACAATTGATATCCTGACCATGCAAAATATAGAGCACCAAAAATTCCCGCAATAACTGTTAACACTATTAAAAAATAAAATATTCTTTCTTTTTTCTTAAAATTACTTTCTTCCGTCAGTATTAGCCCACCTGCCATGATTAAATAGGCATATTGAAATATTGTATGCATTTTTATAGAAAAGTATCCAAAATAACCAACTAACGAATCGATATAAAAGACGATTTTTTCTTTAAAAGTATTTTTTGCAATTGAAAATATTTCTAATGGATTATTTAATATATACGTAAAATTTGATTGTTCATTTCCACTATTTGAAACTACAGAAGTGGTCAACGCCCCTATACTCATAACCTTTGATAATAACAACGTCGATAGATATGTAGCAAATAAAACAATAAAAATACTTGCTGTCTTTTTTACACTATTATTAAACTTATAAGATGGTATAAAGAAGTATAAAACTCCTAATAATGCATATGGTAATTTTATACTAATTATCATAAATAGCATTATCACTGAAATAGACAAATATCTTTTATTTATCTTATTTTCTTTATCATATATCATTTTTAGACATGTTGCTATAAATAGCAATATACATGCATTTAATAATCCATCGTACGAATATGAAATCATTGATTGAATAGACATCGGCATCAATGCAACTATAAGCATCGTATTTTTGAACTTAGGAGTTAATTTAATTGCATAGTAGGTGAGAAGAAAATTTATTCCTAAGCAGACTAATCTGCCTGTGTAAAATAAAACTAATGGTGAGTTCGTAAAACAGTCAACTAACCTTAAAATAATAGAAGGTAATAAATAAGCGACCATTACAGCACTTCCACCTATACTTGAATTATATCTTTTTTCAATATTTCGCCCCTCTACCATGCTATCACCTATCAATCCAACATCCGTGACTGCATCAGTTGCTTCTGCTCTACTATAATTAACATCATCTAAGTTGTCTGGTACAATTATCTCTCTGCTTCCCAAATTTTCTGATGGTGTTTTTGAAAAATTATATTGAGATAATTGTAGAGTCCTTAAATAATGCAATCTCTCGTCGGGAACTTGATATGGTGGCGTTAATATAGTTGCAAACGCAATAAAAATTAAAGCTAATATCAAAAACTTTTCATGTATTATTTTTCTTTCATTAACAATCTTCATCAAAATAAAAAACAATATAATCATTCCAATGATTATAAAAGTGCTTATGTTCAAAGGACTTTTGCTTACCTTATACGCTACCGCTATATCCCCATTTTCCTCATTACACAAAACAGTTATATTATTACTAGTATCTGTTTTAATTGGTGATATTTTCACGGTATAATCTTTTAGACGCTTACTATCTATTGTATCATTGAGATAAAAATCCTCATACTCATTATCACCAAATTTTTTTGTATTGAAATTTGTTTCATATACTACATTATTTTTGTCCATTACCGATAAAGTATAATCTGAATCATTTATTCTATCATATGTTGCAAATTTAATACTTAAGATATCAAAATCTTGATCAACATTTTTTCTATCTAGGCTAAATTCTATTGGTTCTTTATATATAGCCCCTACATTACTCGAATATAAATGATTATTTCTATATATAACACTATTATTATTTGCTGCATACTCATTAAATATAATTATAAATGAACAGATTAAAAATATAACAAGCAAAAAGTTTTTAGGAAAAAATTTTAAAATACTACTTGCAAAAGATTTATCCCTATATATTTGCCATTGATAACTTATTTTTTTTAAACCATTAAATATTTGCGACAAAATATTTTTAAACTTCATCCCTAACTCCTTATATTTTTTTTAATCTAAACGCTTTTTCTTTTGAAAGGTTTACATTATAATATCTATCATTCCCTATATGCATTTTATTCTTTCTTTGAAAAATTTTCTCTTGCTCAATATCTGAACTTCTTTTGTATGCTGTATTAATAACTTCTACTTGTGGTAAAACAACATTTCTCAAACCATCCTCTAACAATCTCAAACATAAATCATATAGCGAAAAATCTAAATTAAAATCGGTATCTAAATTATGTATTTTTTCTTTTGAAACACACATTAAATGACTACTTACTATAGAATAATTATATGGTACTAATAGCCTACCATAATTCCCATAATCATTTCTACTAGTACATTCATAAGCATTTATAAATAAAGATTGCTCGCTTAATATAACTCCAGCATTTCTTACAATCTTATTTTTATCCATAACTTTACAACCAACAGCACCTATTTCATTTTGTTTTGCATAGCCAACCATCAAGTTAATCCAATCATATGTCTCAAAATTACAATACTCATTTGCAAATATTATGTATTCACCATCACTTGCTTGAATAATATTATTTACTGTCTCAATAACATTTTTCTCATTAATAAAAAGCTTAACACTGTGATTAAAATTTGTATCTATTTTCAATGGTTTGTTATCTTTATTTATAATATTTACAACAAAATTTTTATAAGCATTATCAGTATATACTGATCTTAAAAAATTATTTAATGATGTGTTATTACCTTCAAAAACAACAAGAATATCTACTTTTGGTTCATTTTCGAAAATATATTCAACAAAGTATTGTGTACTAATAATATTATCTATCTTAACCGAAATAGCTTTTTGTTTAAAATAATCCTCTAATGCACGTTTTCCTGCTTCCCCAGCATAGTTTTTAGCACCATCCCCACCTACAGCTGTTGAACCTGGAATCATTCTCCAATGATATAGAATTTTAGGTATATGATAAATTTTATCAGTTTCATTTGATACTCTCAAAAATAAATCAAAATCTTGTGCACCTTCATACCCAACTCGAAAACCGCCGATTTTTTCAATTATATTTTTTCTAATAACACTAAAGTGACAGATATAATTCCCACCATACAATGTATCTAACGAAAAATCAGGTTTAAAATGTGGATCACTTCTTTTTCCACCCATGTCTATTTTATCTTCATCGGTATATATAAAATCTATATTTTTATCCTCATTTAATATATTAACTACTTCATTTAATGCATGCGGATCTAACGTATCATCATTATCCATCAATCCTATAAATTCACCACTTGCTAAAGATAAAGCAGAATTTGTTGCTCTAGAAATATGCCCATTTTCTTCTCTAAAAATAACTTTTATCCTATTATCTTTATTTTTATAAGCTTTTAGTGTTTCAATTGTATCAATATTAGTTGAACAGTCATCAGCAATACAAATTTCAAAATTTTGATATGTTTGTTTCAAAATGGATTCTATACAATAACTCAAGTACTTTCCAGGAACATTATAAACTGGCATAACTATAGATATTTTAGGCTGATAATTAAAATTTTTCACTTCAACAAATCTATCGTTATTTTTTAGCCACTCATTATATTCATTCTCATTTTGCATATTTAACGTTCCCTTATTGAATTTTATTATTTCCCTCTTTAATGGATCATATATAATTCCAAAGACCTTATTAATAAATATACCTCTAGGTTTATATTTTTGCCATACTCTTTTTATAAAATTAGAACGAACAACTTTAACTTTAATATCTAATTCATCATTACATAAGTATACTTTATATACTGTATGTTTTTTTAAAGGTATTTTATAATCAAATGATACTATTCTAGATCTAATTTTTTTTATTTCTTTCACTAAAATTTCATCAGGTGATTTAATTTTAATATGGTTAATTGTTGAATCCGCCCAACCTCGTATAACTAATGTTGGATTCATAATACCACATACTTCACATTCTTCTATTCTATACTTCATTACTATGACTCACCACCTAATCAATGTTCCTATTTAACATATACAAACCTAACTTACTTAAATTTTTATTGTAATATGGATCACATTCAATATACTTAGCCCACTTCTTATGCATATAATTATTCTCTGCCAAGAATTGTTTATACTTTTCACTAGTTGAATCAAGTCCTCTGCTTTTTGACTCATAATGAATTAATTCAACTTGCGGAATAAATAAATTATAATATCCTGCATCTAGTAATTTTAAATTAAAATCAACATCATTATATGCAACCTTTAAAGTCTCATCTAGTCCCCCAACTTGTATATATTTTTTTCGTTCTACTGCTAAACAAGCTGCCGTTACAGCTGAATAATTATAAGGTATTTTTAAACGCCCATATACTCCCTCATCATCCCTAGGATGACTAATAAAAGCATGAGCAGCCACCGCATTCCCTACTCCGAGCAAAACTCCACCATGTTGAATCGTCATATCTGGATATAATAATTTTGCTCCAACTGCTCCGATATGTTTCTGTATTGCATAAGATACCATCAATTTTAACCAGTTTGGCGTAAGTACTTCTGTATCGTTATTAAGAAGTACTAATACATCTGACTTGCATGTATTTACTGCTAAATTATTTATTGCAGAATAATTAAACTCCATATCAGCTTTAATAACTCTAAAATTTTCATATCTCATTTGATATTTTTCAAACAATTCCATAGTTTCTTGCTTTTCGCTTCTATTATCCACAATTACAACTTCAAAATTACTATAATTTGTTAATTTGTAAATAGATTCTAAGCACTTTTCTGTCACATCTGCAAAATCTCTAGTTGGGACAATAATAGATACACTTGGTTCTGTATCTAATACATACTCAATCCCATAAACTGTACTATTCCCTAAACTTTTAACATTTGCTTTTACGCCTCGCCTTTTTAGGGTACTCTCTATAGTTTCTATTCCCTTTTTCACTGCATAAGCTTTATTATCAACTGATAAAGATGTTGAGCCCTCAATCATTCTCCAATGATATAAGATTTTTGGGATGTGATATATATTCTTTGTTTTTTCAGTTATTCGTAAAAATAAATCATGGTCCTGAACTCCTTCTAGACCAACTGTGAAACCACCAACTTCTCTAACTAATGAAGTCCGCAAAACTGCAAGATGACAAATATAATTTATACCTAATAAAGTATCTGGTGCAAAATCAGACTTAAAGTGCGGCTCACATCTTTCACCCCGCAAATCTAATTTGTCTTCATCACTATAAATGAAATCAGCATCTTTATGTTTATTTAATAAAGCTACATTTTCATATAAAGCATTTGGTGCTAGCGTATCATCATTATCAACTAAACAAATAAACTCACCACGTGCAATTTCAAGTGCATCATTTGAAGCCTTTGAAATATGTCCGTTAATTAACCTAGTTTTAACTACTATACGGGTATCTTTATTTTCATATTCTTTTAACGTGTTAATCGTTTCCAGATTTGTTGAACAATCATCAACTATACATACTTCATAATTTTGATATGTTTGATTTAAAATCGAATCTAAACACTCTGATAAAAATTTTCTCTCAACATTATAAACTGGTATAAGGATTGATATTAAGGGATTATATTCCTGTTCTTTATCAATATTATTTTTCTCAAATTTCTGAATCCATTTATGATAATCATCTTGAATAAACGGATTCCATAATATCTCACCTCGTTCCTTCACTCGACTAAAAAAACGAATAAAATATTTTCTCCATAATGTTGGAGGAATCATCATCCTATGTTCACGCCATAAAAATCTCATACCTCGCCCAAATACAATAATTGATCTATTTATTATAGAAAAAATCTTTTTAAATAAACTTCTAATTTTAAAAGCATAAGAAATTTTTAATCTATAAACATCTATTAGACATTTACCGCTTAAACAACAAACTCTTATCTCTTTACAATCTTTAGGAATTTCTAATTCAATTTGAATATCCCCATCATCTGATATCATTTTTTTATTATAAGCAATTTCTATATCATTACTATAAACAAAGAGTTCATTATTTTCTTTTAAATTAGCTAGTATAATTTTTAAATATTGAACCTTTATACCCGTGATTTCATCATTAATAAAAGTCGGTGTTTTTTTAGTTGAGTCAACAAAGTTTGTAACTCCCATTTTATACCTCCTCAGCAAACCCTTTTTCTAGTTTTCTAAATATTGCTAACCCTCCAAAAAAACAGATAGCCGCAAATATAACAATATAAACTGTAGCTCCTAAATTTGGTACATTGTGATACATAAAGATATCTCGGTAAATAACCATTAGATGTTTAAAAGGATTTAAATTAATAATTTTCATTAAAATTGACGGAAAGTCTTTAAATGTACTCAAATCATATAAAATTGGCGTTCCATAAAATAACATATTAATAAAAAACTGTACTATATATTCTGTATCCTTAATATACACATTAATTGCACTCAAACCTAAAATCAATCCCATAGTTATAAAGTATTGAATTAATGCAAATACTGGAAATAGGATTAGATGCCATGAAATACCTACCCCACCAAATATACAAAATAATAACATTATTATTGACGATATGAAAAAGTTAACAAGCCCACTTGTTGCAACAGAAATAGGCAGAATTTCTCTTGGAAAGTACACTTTTTTTATAATTCCCTCATTCACTCTAATAGTCATAATACCTTGATTCATAGTTGTCGTAAAAAAATTCCAAGGAATCACCCCAATAACAAGATATATCAAATAATTATCAACAGTATTTCTAAACAAAAAAGGAAAGACTAAAAAATAAACCATTACCATTAACAAAGGGTTTAAAAATGACCACAAAACTCCTAAAACAGAACCTTTGTACTTACCACGAATTTCTTTTTTAATATTTGATTTTAACAATTCCCTATATTGATATAAATTTTCAATTAATTTCATAATTTTACCTACTTTTATCCTTAAGAATTACTTGTACTTGTTTATTTGCAATTATATTATCTCCATCACTAACTTTTACATAAATGATATGATTTCCCTCTAATCCCTTTACAGGCACATTAATTTCCCATCCTGCTTGAGCATTCATGCTTGCTCCGCCATTAGCTTCTTGATAATGCATAAGAACATCATTTCTTTTATGCCTACTTGCACGACCAATATATTTATTATCCATATAAACATCTACATTAGTTGTAAAAGTATTACTTACTTCCCAACCTGATACTACAATATTACTGCTATTATCTTTTTCTTCAAACTCCGTTGGTGTTTCAATTGTTAAGATACAGTTAATTGTTTCTGGTACATAATCTTTAACTTGATTGGCATGATCCTTAACTACTTGATCAAGATATTTATCAATTACAATATTTGGATTTCCATCCGCCTTTACTTCACCGTTATAAATCCAAACCGCTCTTGTACATAATTTTTTAATCATATCTAAGCTATGAGAAACAATAACAATTGTTTTATCACTATCTCTCAACTCTTTCAACTTCGAAAAACACTTATCTTGAAAGTGTTGATCTCCAACTGCCAAAATCTCATCTATTAATAATATTTCAGCATCAACATTTATTGCTACTGAAAAAGCTAAACGCATGTACATTCCTGACGAATAAGTCCTAACTGGATTATCAATAAAACTTCCTAATTCAGAAAACTCTATTATTTCATCAATTCGTTTTTCTATTTCAAATTTAGTCAATCCAAAAATAGATGCATTAAAATATATATTTTCTCTACCTGTAAAATCAGGATGAAAACCCGCTCCAAGTTCTAATAGCGAAGTTAATTTCCCGGCAGTTTCTAATTTTCCTTTTGTAGGATATAATATTCTTGTCATTAATTTTAAAAGTGTAGATTTTCCACTTCCATTTGTCCCCACTAAAGCAACAGTATCACCTTTCTTAATATCTAGATTTATATTTTTCAGAACATGATGCCATTCAGGCTTTGATCTATTCCAAAAAACTAACCGTTCCTTTAAAGTTGTTGGTTTGTCATAAATAAGCTTGAAATCTTTACTCATATCTCTTATTTCTATTGCATTTTCTATATTTTCCATAAAATCCACCTTTATAAATATACTTTTATAGTTTTAGTTAGACTCTTCATAATTCACTGCATTTTACTGCATTTTTTTAATTTTTGCAAGCATACCCTCTATATATACAGCCTTTCATATTTTTTGCTAAATTATTTATAAGCAAAGATTTTTAATGATAATTTAATTAAATTATTACCATAAAAATCCAATTTATAAATTACTTCATTGATTATAATACCATAAACCTACACTAAACACTAACTTATTTATTTTATTTCTAAAAGTTGTAAAAAAGGGAGCTCTAAAGTGAGTGCAAAGTTTACCCACCTAAACAAGTAAGCCACTTTTTCATTATAGAAAATAGCATATGCGATGATATGGGAGGGCAAAAATAAAGATAATAACTCCTATTCAATTAGAAAAAATCAACCTTTTTAGCATTATATTAATTGAAATTGTTTAGATGTTATAGCTATTTTTTATTGTAAAAACGTATTAAAAATTAGTATTGGTCACATCTAAGCGTAAATTACTAATATAGTCACGAGTACTACCATTAAATATGATCGATTGTTGCATTCTTGGATAAACTCTTATAAAAAAGCTATAATATAGTAGAAAAAAAGGAAATCAGCTACCGAAAAAAAGAAATGAAAGCTGTATATCCAAATAACAAAAGTTCAATTATCTAACAAAAAAATGAAGAAATATTAAGTCTTAAGACAAAGAATGAGTACATAAGAAAATTACATACTGTAGTTCATACATGAAAACACGACAACCAAAGAAAAAGGTAAAAATTGTAAATAAATCGTATTGTTATTACCCATCAAAGATTATTCTAAATATTTCCAGTGTTAAGAATCAATACACTACTATAAAATGAATAATGGTTCTCAGAATACCAAAATTATGGATACCATAGATCTTCTTTAGATTTGTCTAACATAGAATTTAAGGCTAATCATAAAAAGTTAAAAGGTTGATGTCACACTATTACAATGAAAGCTAAATATAAATTCATATAGAGGAGATATGATTAGAACAGTTATAAATTTTTACTATAGTCGATGAAGAAAATTATAAAATCTATTATGTAAAAAACTTTAATATAGCCAAATGTACTGAGGTATGACCCACAGATTTATTAGAAGTTCATATAGTTGATAGTAAACTGTATCAATACTCTGTTATAAATTTATATAATCACGAAATGGTATTATTTAATATATCGATACAAACTTTGAACAAGCAGAAGATATGTTAGTAAAATATTTAAAAAGTATGTTGATTTAACTAGATTAATATATCATTTTGATTAAGTATAGCAATATCAAATATAATTGTATCACAAAATACTGAAGGAAAACATTTAATGAACCAAATTCTTTTGATAAGAGTTATAGTTCTA
>ENA-OXOI01000088-OXOI01000088.1-human-gut-metagenome-genome-assembly--contig:-NODE-88-length-18259-cov-56.377994_pt1 | contig 18259 bp, 17 predicted proteins | sample MGYA00249766_ERZ652501 | MGnify/ENA primary metagenome ERZ652501 (study PRJEB26925, sample SAMN05826637) | human gut metagenome | biome: ENVO:2100002; feature: ENVO:00000062; material: ENVO:00002003...
TGCGGTGAGGATGCTTTCCACGCTCATGGCGCCGGCCTGCATGCGCCGTCGGAGCGCGTCGCCGTTGTCCCGTTCGGAAAGGGCGAGCTCGCGCAGGTCGATGGGCACTCCTCGCAGAGTGTTGTGAATCACGCCGATGATGTCGCCGACCTGTTCGGACGTGAGCTTTTCCAAGGCCTCGCTATGTTCCAGCTCGTCGATTTCCTTCTGCCGTTCCTCAATGTCCCTCTTCAGCAGGCGGATGCGCTCGCGCGGATCGGCGGTCAACTGCATGCGAGCATGCTCGATTTCCATGATGATGCTGTTGGCCTGCGCGCCGGACAGCGCTTTCGTGGTGTCCTCAAGCCGGTCGAGCGCTTCGATGGCACGGTGCGCTCGCGCTGTGAGACGGTACAGGTAGCGGTGCGAGGCCACGTCCATGGAATTGGCGAGCCAGGCGTAGTCGCCTTCCCTTTCGCGGGCGAGGTCAAGCAGGACCGAATGCGCGGCCTCGCGCGCAGTCTGCCCGTCTTTCAGCGTGTAATCGCCGGTTTCGATGAGCCGGTTGAGACTGCGTGCGAACCGTTCTTCGACGATTTCGCGCGGCAGCTCCCCCGTCAGCGGGTCGAACGTGGAACGCAACAACGCGACGTACAGCATGGAATTGTTACGCAGCAGCAACCGTAGGACACCGGTTTCGTATACGGGTCGAAGCCGTTCCATCTCCCGTCTGATCTCAGCCAACAATACGCCTTTCCATGTGTTCGATGCCTTGGCGGCAAGTCTCCATTCTAAACGAAAACAAGGAAAAGACGCCGCAGTTACAGTACGAATGCGACGTCTTTTCCTGTCATGGAAGAGGGAACCCGGCCCCATCTAATTTCCGGCTAGATGCTCATGCTCATAAGCTGGGCCGCATACTCCTCCACGAGTTCGCTGTCCCGTTCCGTCCACTCGTGGCTGGCGGAATCGTCCGGCACGAAAATAATGTCGCTGTTCTCGTTCATTTGTTTTACCTCCGTCCGTTCCGCTCTCCCCCGGCATCGTTGCCTGTTTTGGCGGAACTTCTCCTAGCCTCTCGCATGGATTATCTCTTTTCAAGAGAACGTTCACATTGTGGTCAAACGTTTTCTCAACAGAGGAGGATTCCAGTTCGGATTTCGGTCGGGATGAATTGAGGATGACGCCCGGATTTGCGATCGGATATGAAAAAAGCTTCCTTCCGGAAGCTTTCGAATGGAGCGGACAACGGGACTCGAACCCGCGGTCTCAACCTTGGCAAGGTTGCGCTTTACCAACTAAGCTATGTCCGCAAGTTGTTTCCACCGTGGTGGGCAACGAGTAGAAAATATACATGAAGCATGCCAACTCCGCAAATCGCGGCGTGTCGCGCTATTTTCCAACGACTTAAGCCGATGTTATGCCATGGTTCGCGGAGCCGGTGCCAACGATACAACCGGCATTCCGACCGATATCGCACCTGGTGCGTCCTGTTGCCACATGCCTTGCCGTTCCACCTTTGCGTCCCCGTTGCTTTCTTCGCCTTATGGCAGGCACCCATTATCCAACCACGGCGGATAAAGCAAATGTCGTTGGGGGCGTAAGCGGTTGACACGGATTGAAAGCGACTAGGCGTCCCACTGACAACGGGCGAGATCGACTCGCAGTCCGGAAGCTCCGGCGTTCGAGTCTTTCATCTTGCCTGACTCGCTTAGTTCGGGCATACCTTTCGGAGAGATGAAGACAACGCCTTCCTCTTCGAGCAGAAGCCGCTGTCTTTCCGGACCGCCGAACGCGAATCCGGGTGCCAACGAGCCGTCTCGGAACACCACACGATGACATGGAATCACACCCGGCTCAGGATTCGAATGCAGGGCATAGCCGACAAAACGCGCGTTGCGTGGCGCTCCGGCCAAAGCCGCAACCTGCCCATAGGTGGCGACTTTACCCTTCGGAATGCGCCGCACCACCTCATAAACACGCCTGCTGAACAATCCCTTCTCCATTCGTTGTCCCATTCCTCAAGAAACTAGTCGAGGATGACGCCGGCGGAGAGCATTTGCCGGCGGGCTGCGATGCCGAGTTCTTCACTGACCGGTTCGGTCAGGTTTTCGATGACATGCACTTCAAGTCCAAGCTTACGGGCGTCCAGCGCGGTTTCCTTGACACAGTGCGATTCGGCCAAGCCAACCACGTCGACGCATTCGATACCCGTGGATTCCAATGCAACGGCAAGCGTACGCCCTGTAGCCATGTCAGAGGCGACCTGTTCGCGGGAAGGAATCGAATCCGTATTATCCTCGTATCCTTCGAACCCCGAATATGACGGCGAATACTGTCCCTTCTTAAAATGATGCTCTACATGCAGCGCGGCGATCGCTGGATGAAGTTCGGCGCCGGGAGTGCCGGCCTTGCCGTGCACGGGCCACGTATCCACATAGTCGGGTTGCTCCGACCAGTGTGAGCCGGGCTCGATATGCCAATCCTGCGTGGTTGCGATGTATTCGTACTCGCCGCGATGCGCATTCACGTAATCCGCGATACGTTCCGCGACGGCATTGCCACCGGCTACACCCAGTTCGCCGCCTTCGCAAAATGTCGGCTGCACATCCACAATGATCAAAGCTTTCTTCATGTTTGCTCCCTTCCGAATTTGCCTGCTCACCAGAATAATCTGATTGTTACGCTTCCGCGCAATCTATTCCATTTGCGATTGCGTACCACGCGGTGGGATTCACGTGGTTACAGGCGTTCGGTATGATGTTCGATTGGCGTTTGGCCTTATGAAATGATGGGCAGGCCGTTATGTGCGGCACAGCCAGTTTGGAACGACAGTAACGAAAGTGCAGAGGTGTTGAGGCATGGCAATTGAAGCGCAGGAGCTTGAGATTCAGATCGGCGCGCGCACGTTGCTGCATCCCACGAATTTCCACGTCGCCAAGGGCGACAAGATCGGTCTGGTCGGACGTAACGGCGCCGGCAAGACCACGCTCACCCGCGTGATCACCGGCGACATGCTGCCCACCGCCGGCAAAGTGCGTGTATCGGGCAAGCTCGGCTATCTGCCGCAGGACACGCATGCTGCCGATCCGGAACAGACCGCGCTCGACCGCATGATGAGCGCGCGAGACATCGCTTCCATCATCAGTCGTATCCGCAAGGCCGAAAAGGAAATGACCGATCCGGATCCGGACGTCATGACCCGAGCGATGAACCGTTACGACAAGGCCATGCAGGATTTCGAAAAGGCCGGCGGCTATGCGGCTCAGTCCGAAGCGACCGCAATGGCGGCAAGCCTTGGCCTGCCGCAGGAGGTCATGGGCCAGCAATTGGGTACGCTTTCCGGCGGCCAGCGTCGTCGTATCGAATTGGCCCGCATCCTGTTCTCTGACGCGGATACGCTAATCCTTGACGAACCGACCAACCATTTGGACGCCGACTCCATCGAATGGTTACGCGGATACCTGAAGAAATACGAGGGTGGATTCCTGGTCATCTCCCACTCCACCGAACTGTTGGACGAAGTGGTGAACAAGGTATGGCATCTGGATGCGCAGCTCGGACAGATCGACATGTATTCCCTCGGTTGGAAAGCCTACCTGCATCAGCGCGTGGTTGATGAGGAACGTCGCCGTCGCGAACGTGAAGTGGCCGAGAAGAAGGCGGAACGCCTCATGCAGCAGGGTATCCGCCTGCATGCGAAGGCGACCAAGGCCGTGGCCGCGCAGAACATGATGCGTCGTGCGGAGAAACTTCTCGAGAACACGTCTGAGGCACAAAAGCAGGAGAAAGTGGCGGATATCCGGTTCCCGGAGCCGGCTCCGTGCGGTCGCACGCCGATCATGGCGAAGGATGTGTCGAAAGCGTATGGTTCGAACATTGTATTCGCCGGCGTGAATCTGGCTATTGACAAGGGCTCGCGTGTGGTGATTTTGGGATACAACGGTGCTGGTAAGACCACCACCCTGCGTCTGCTCGCGCATTTGGAAGAGCCGGACACCGGTTCCGTGGACTACGGTCACGGCTGTAAAATCGGCTATTTCGCGCAGGAACATGACACGCTTGACCTGAATGCCACAGTGTTGGAAAACCTCATTCATGTGGCTCCGGAACTGAATGATACGCAGGCGCGTTCGATTCTCGGCTCGTTCCTGTTTTCCGGGGATGATGCGTTGAAGCCGGCTCGCGTGCTTTCCGGTGGCGAAAAGACCCGCTTGGCGTTGGCGACATTGGTGACGAGCCGTGCGAACGTGCTGCTGCTTGACGAACCGACCAACAATCTTGATCCGGCCTCACGCGATGAGATTCTCAAGGCCATCGCCAAGTATGAGGGTGCTATTGTGCTCGTCACCCACGATGAGGGTGCGGTGCAGGCATTGAACCCTGAACGTGTGCTGCTCATGCCTGACGGCGACGAAGACCTGTGGAATGATTCCTATCTGGAATTGGTCGCCGAAGAGTAAGCCGAGTAATTCGAGTTTTATTCGGATTGTATTTATGCCGGACGCGAAAACGTCCGGCTTTTTCTTTCCACATGCGTTTCGAGCACGTTCGGTATTTCCGTATTTGTCTTGGGGTCTGCGAACAATCTGTGATTTGCAAGCGGCCCCGACTCATGAATCGCATCTTGCATGCCCATTGAGGGCTTGAGTCGATTCGTTTGCCAGGAAGTCGCCATTGCGATCGTCCGAACCTTTTCGGATTTCGTTATGCGCCCCCTAGCCTTCCGCGCTCCTGTTGGAACATGACGTGCGGAACAGACCAGAGGGGCCGATGCAGCAACACATCGAACGCATAGCGAAAGGAAGTTCCGTGCCACGTAACGGCAAGGAGGGCATTCTCTTCAGTTTCATCATGTCCGCGATCATGATTTATGTGATGGCGGCACTCAATTACGGCGTACGTATCGGTGACGTCGGTGCGGCGGCGTGGAGCTACGCATTGTTCAACTGGCCGTTGGCCTACGTGGTCGGCATGATTTGCGATTTGTGCATCTGCACGCCAAGCTCCCGCGCGATTATGAATACATTCTGCGCGGCAACCGACCGTGCGGTATGGAAAGGCATCACGGTCAAATTCCTCATGGTGGTGCTGATGACCGTGTTCATGACCGTATTCGGCGCCATCATGGCATTCGGTTTCACATTCGGCGCGTTCACGGGATTCTGGCGCATGTTCCCCTACAATTTCACCATCGCGTTGCCGATTCAGATGCTGATCGTCGCGCCATTGTCCGGCAAGATAGTTCACGCCATCGGCGATGCCGCCGGATGGAACAAGTCCGCGCAACAGCATGTTCCCGCTTTGGATGTCAAGACCGTTGCCGATGTGATGCAGCATGACGTTTACACGGTAGCCTCGGATGCCACGGTACGTGACGCAGTGCGCATGATGTTGGAAAAGAACATCAGCGGCATGCCTATCGTCGATGACGAACGCCACGTGGTCGGCTTCATCTCCGATAGCGACGTACTGCGCCGCTTCGCACAAGACAACGCGCCGGTTTCCGACATTTCCACGCTGGTCACTGGCATGGCCCGCGGCGAATTCCCGGAACTGTCTCACGCAGAACTGCTTGATATGAACGTCATGGTTATTGCCACAAAGCCGGCCGTCACCGTGCAATCGGATGCCAATATCGCGCAAGTCTGCCAGATGTTCGGCTATCAGCAGTACAAGAAAGTGCCGGTGGTCGAACAAGGCAAGCTCGTGGGCGTCGTCAACCGTGGACGTCTCACCCGCCGTTCCTTCGAAGCATGCCTTGGTACTGCCGAATAGCAATTAAATAATGACTAAATACTGCAATAAGTGGAGGGCGCCGAATCTGTCAATCGACGCCCTCCACTGTTTATCTCATTCCTTATTGCAATCAAACCGAATCATGCGCGATATGCGCAAGCCTTCACCGGCTTCGCTTGGTGAGCGGCTCCCAAGGCTCAAGCTCAACCGGCTGATCGGCCAGTATTTCGCGCGTAGCCTCATCGAGATACTCCTTGCGAATGATCAGTTCGGTAACATAACGGTCGAACCAAGCATCGGACGCCACATAATAGCCATCCTGACCATTATCCTTGCCCCAACTGTTCTCCACCTTCCAACGGTTTGGACGCCCGTCAGCATCCAAATTCACGCCAGTCAACGTCATGGCATGATTGCTTGGGCAATCGCCATACTCCAATCCCTTGGCCTTGTCGAACGTGAATTTCGTACCGAAAAGCTGGTCAACGCGCACGGTATCGCAATCAAAATAGCCATCGCCACGCAACGAGAACTGCATGCAATCACAAGCGAACCAAATCGGATGACCGTCACTGATCTGGTCCACAGCAGCTTTCTTGAACACGTCAAGAGGCACGTTCGCAAACTCCATATCACCCGCTTCCGCCACATTGGCGGAAAAACGAATACGATACCGCTTGCCAAACGGACGACTCTCCATCGGCACATTGCATAACGTGACCAGATCGTTCACATCCACCGGCACGTACTTCTTATAAAACTCCATCGGAGTGATACCGAATTCACGAATCTGCGGACGCTCATCCTTACCGGTTTTCGCAGCCTTTTCAGACGGCCCCTCCCCCGTGGTTTTCTTCTTGCCGTCATCCTCGTCATCGCTCGTACGCGCAAGAAAATCAAAACGCTCCGGAGGCTCACCCAATGCAATCGCACACATGCGATACACCGTAGCCATATCCGCATTCTTCAACGCACGCAACTCATCCAACGACGTTCCAGCCGCATGACGGTCACGCAAATCGGACGCGAACTCACGTAGCTTCGTATTCAAATACTGCTTGAACGCATCCGAACTCTTCGAATTAGCCGACTCCGGATAAGCACTCTTCGGCACCAAACCATACTTGTTCACCAAATCAGCGAACATCTGCCACCAACCACCATCATCGGCCGGACCATAATTAATCGCCTCGAACACACGACTATCCAGCGGCTCATCCAACGTGGCAAGCACATTCTCCAAATACGTGTTCGACTTCTCCATCGCATCCCAGAAAAACAGGTAGGTTTCCGAAAACTCGAAATCCTCCAAATTCCAACGATGCATCAACTCATAACGCAACGTATTAAGCGCCGCAAACATCCAACAACGCCCCGAACTACGCTGATTGGTGATACTCCCCTGCTTCAGCTCGATGGAGAAATCATTCTGCAGCACGCGCTCGCCCTTATAGTCGGTGGCTGCGGCGAGCACACCGGATGATACTGCCGCGTTGGCTGCCACCAGATTGGCGCGGTCAGCGTTGAAGTCTGTGGAATACTGTTTGAGCAGCGCAGGGTCGAGTGCTTTGACGTCACTCATGGTTCATGGTCCTTTCGATATGTTCGATTTCGGATTCTATGTCGCGCAGGCGGCAACGCAGGTCGGATTCCACGTCTACGCCGTCACGTTGCGCTTTGCGGATGATGGCGATGATTTCGTCAGCGTAAGGATGATCGCCATCATGCTGTTCGTCCATTTGACTTGCGCTTGTTGTGAATGCTGTTTCAAGCTGATCGCAATACTGCGATTTGTGTACTCTCGATACGATTTTCGTGGCGCGCGGCAATGCGCCTTGCGCGTGGGAGATGCCTTCGAGCATGGACTTGCGATGCTTTTCTTTCTGTTTCATCGCTTCCCACAGTTTCAACGTATCTTGCGCATTTTCCGGTGCTGGCGCGGAAGCGTTGGCAGCGTCGTCTGATTGGAAGACGTGCGGATGTCGGGTGATGAGCTTGTCGACGAGACGATTGCACACTTCGTCGATGCCGAACGGATCCTGCGCATCCACGGCACACACTTGCGCTTGGAAAACGGATTGCAGCAGCATGTCGCCGAGTTCTTCACGCATGTTGTCGCGATCGTTCGTTTCCACGGCGTCGATGTATTCGTAGGTTTCTTCCAATAGCGGCTTAAGCAGACTCGTGTTGGTCTGCTCGCCGTCCCAAGGGCATCCGCCTGGTTCGTGCAGAATGCGTACGACCTGCTTGACACGGTCCAACGCGCTAGGCGCATCGCGTACAGGGGCAAGTTTCAAACAGTGTTCGAATTCTTCGGGCAACTGATAATCATCATGTGCGGCTTCAGTCATGCCACTGATTCTTCTCGCATGTGCCGACCATGCGATCGTAACCGTTAATGGGCAGATTCCTCCACCCACTGGAGAATTTGGTGCGCTCATGTGCTCGTCAGCGGGAAGAATCTTCCAGTAGCTGGAAGATTCGGGACGTTCACAGTCACCTCAGCGTGCTGGTGATCTGGTCGACGGTTTCGCCGTCTTTGCGTGCGACGGGCTGGAGGATGGTTTCGTCCTCGGATGCGTAGTAGTAGCCTTCGGCGGTGACTTCGGTATCACCGTTCCATGTGTTGTGGGTGGTGCCGTCCACGCCGGCCCAGCGGAGCGTGCTGGTGCCGGTCACGTTCTCGCTGATCGAGCTGCCGTTACGGCTGGTGGTGACCGTGTCCGCCACGTTCTGCGTGTCGCCGGCCTTGGTGGTCGTGCCGGATGCCTTCGTGGCCACGCTCAGCGTGTAGTTCGGCGGGGCGGGCTGGTATTTGTCGAGCACGATCACGACGATGCTGCGGGTCGAGTCGACATGGCGTTCCATGATCTTGTCGACGCTGTTCGACGGATCGTCGCTGAAGCTATCGCCGGTGTGATAAGACTGAGATCCAGCGTAGTTGTAAGTGTTCGGTGCGACGTACTTGTACCAGTTGTCCTTCCATATCTTCGCGTCGTAGACGCCGGACCCGTTCCACACGCTGGTGGTGGACCCGTTGCCGGACGCCGCGCCCACGGCCACGACGCGGCAATCGCCGTCGCCCTCGCCCGGATGCCTCTGGCGGAAGCCGGCCACGCATTCCGCGTTCGCGTCGCTCAACGCCTTGGCGGCCTTGCCCGCCGAATCGTCCATGCGCACGCCCCGCGCGGCCATGGCGCGGCTCACGCTGTTCAGGTCCGTCGCGGAACCCCACGACCCCGTCGCGTCGTCCTTGTAGGCCCAGAACTGCGCGGACGAACCGCCACCGCCCGTGCCTCCCTGATCTCCGCCGCCGCCACCCGCGTACGCGGTGCCCGCGGTCAGGCCACCGGCCAACGTCGCCGTGGCGGCGAGCAGGGCCAGCGTCTTTCGCCTTCCGTTACTGTTCTTGGAACCCAATGTTCCGTCTCCTTTCAGAGATCCATCTGCAGATGTTCACCCCACTCCCGGTGGGGTCGGACAGGAGAACAAATCCCGTCCGAACACTTCACATGCCCAGCCGCCGACAAACGTCGATATCGGATTCGTTTCCGTCCGTCAAGGCACTATGCGGATACGAAAAAGGGACCCCGAAGGATCCCTTGAAAAGAAAAGTCATCTAAATCAGTGGTGAATCAATCCATCACTTGAGGGCGGAGGACAGTCGGTAGTGCATCCGAACCCCTTGCTGACCGGAACGAAGTCGGGCGCGCTGCTGCCGGAACCACCGCCGGTCGAACCCGACGTGCCGCCTGAATACGAGGGCGTGTACGACTGTTGCGGAGCCGAATACGACTGCTGCGTCTGAGCCTGGGCGGCAGCGGCCGCTTCGGCGGCGGCCTGTGCGGCGGCCTCCTCCTCGGCCTTGCGCTGCGCCTCCCCGTCCGCCTTCGTCTTCGCCGTCACCGAGTCGTTGACCTTCTTCGACGCGGCCGCGATCTTGTCCGCATCCCTGGCCTTGATCGCCTTGGACAGTTCGTCGCGCGTCGCCGCATCGGCGACCTTGCCGTCCGAATCCTTCAACAACCGTTCAGCATCGGAAACGGTCTTCGCGAGCTTCGAATCGTTCACGGCCTTCACCGCGTTTTCCAGGCTCTTCGCATGCTTTCCGTACCAGCCGGCATGCTTTTCGATCAGGGCGGCTTGCGCCTCGTAGCCCGCTTTGTCGTCGGCCACGCACGCCACCGTCTTCGGTTCCGTCGCCTTCAGCTCTTCGGCCAGCGCGTCCACGGTCTTCGCATCCGCCACCTGCTTCACGGTGATCTGGGAGGCTGTGGCCGCGTCGCCATCCACCAGCCCGGAATACGAGTCCGCCGCCTTATGGTAGCTTTCCGACGCTTCCACACACGCCTGTCTCGCCTCGGCCAGCTCATGGTTCGCGTAGGTCTTCCAAACGAACCAGCCGCCACCAGCCAGCACAGCCACGGCCGCGACCGAAGCCACGGCGATCACAGCAGGCTTTCTGCTCTTCTTCTTGTTTTCAGTTACATTCTTTGACCCGGCATCGCTTATATTCGGGTTGGAAACTTCAGATAGTTTTCCCTGCATACTTGTGCTTTCGATGAGTTATGTCACATACGTTTTAGGAAAAAGCGGATGGGAATCGTTCGTTCCCATCCGAACATCATTTTCTAGGATTTTATGGCAAAAACCTACTTGGCGTGGCGTGCCATAAGACCGTAACGGCCGTCACCACGACGCTTCAGCATGAGCGTGGCTCCGGCGGTACCGGCGGCCATAATGGTAAACACGGCGGTCTCCATCACATCCACGCCCGTGTCGCCAAGCTTGGCCTGCGTGGAGGTCTTCACGGCCGCCCTGTTCGCACTGTTCGCACTGTCCGGAGTATCAACCGTGATGGTCGTATCCTTCGACGGGGTGACAACCTTGTGGGCCTTGTCGTACGCGTCCTGCGCGGATTCCGCGTCGGACTGCGCCGTGGCCAATGCGGTTTCGGCTGTCTTCAGCGTGGCGTTCACTTCAGCCAGAGCAGCCTGGGCGGCATCCACATCGGCCTGCGCGTCAGCCGCCGACTGGTCGGCATCCTTCTTAGCCGACTGGGCGGCATCCAGTTTGGACTGCGCCGCATTCGTGGCCGGGTCGGAAGCATACGCATCATCCACCTTGGATTGAGCGTCCTGCACATTCTGCTGGGCATTATCATAAGCGGTCTGGGATTCGGATACGGCCGTGTTGGCCTTGTCGAGCGCATCCTTCGTCGGATCGGCCGACTGGGTCTGGCCCACCATCGGATCGGCGGCCGTCTCATCTGCCATGGCGGGCGCGGCCATACCGGCCACCTCGGTCAATCCTGCGATGGTCGCAACGGCCAGTTTCTTCGGATTCTCCATATTCTCCATTTTCTCCATCCTGTCTCCCGGAGCGTTATGACAGGGGCGCATGCGTCCCCGAATGCACCACCCACCCTACCACTTTAGGGGGGGTAAGTGTGTCTCGCATCTCGAGATAAACAAACCAATCGCATCTGAGACATACCTCCACCTAGACGCCTTTGCTTCAAGAAAACGGGTTTTACGATCTATTAGATATGGGGGTAATCCATTAGATTAGAGGAATCATACGAAAGGAAATGTAATGAGCTATAGCATTGAGCAGTTCATACTGGATAGCGGCATTACTCGCGCCGAGGTTGATGAGGCTAAAGCTCGGATGTTGGAAAGGATGCATATGTATGGGCTCAAGGAGACGCATAACAAGAAAGCACATGAAAAGGAGGAGCTGGCACTCCGAACTCATCGGAATGCCAGCTCCTCCTGAAAACCGTATCGTCGCCTCATACTCTACGTCTCATAACCATAGGTACACCGCACACCACTACGAGACGATTTTGTGGTCGGCGCGGTAGAGGTCGGGCTCTACGTAGATTTCGAAACGGAACCACGGCAGCGCGGTACGCACGCTTCGTTCGATTTTGTTCACGGTTTCAACATCGTAATCGCGGTCGAGTTTGCTGGTCTGCACCTTGACGCACAGCAGAATGTCATCCTCGGACATATGCACGGTCTGCATATTCAGCAGTCGTTCCACACCAGGCGTTGAAATAACAGCCTGCTCAATCTTCTTGCGCGTATCCGAATCGACGGCCTCACCAATCAACAGCGAACCGGATTTGAACATGAGCAGCAACGATCCCGCAATCAATACAAGACCAACCATCAAACCGCCGAATGCATCAAATATCTCATTATCAAACAGAATCGCAAGACCGATGCCAGCCCCTGCGAATGCCAAGCCGATCAAAGCAAGCGTGTCTTCCATAATGACGGACGCAAGCTCCGCCGACTTGGTACGCCTCCAAAAACGGAACACACCCATATGGGCCACACCCGTGCGCTCCATACGCTCGTTCGCTTCCTTGATGCTTTGATGCAGGCCGTAGCCTTCCAAACAAGCGCTGATAAACACCACGATAAACGCCACCAGCAGTTCCATCTGGTTGACGTCACGCAGTGCGGGGTCTTCGGCAATGGCGAACAATTTCTTCACCGCCTCCGAAGTGGAGAAGAAACCACCGACGAAAAACAGCAGCGTCGCCACTACGAACGAAGCGAGATATTTGGCGCGGTACAGACCGAACGGATGATCGCTGTCCGTCTTATGCTTGGAGAAGCGACCGCCTGCCATGAGCACGATTTCGTTGGAACAGTCGGCGATGGAATGCACCGATTCGGAAAGCATCGCGGACGATCCGGTAAAGAACGCCGCAGCGAGCTTGGCGATGGCCACACCAATGTTGGCTCCGAGCGCCGCTTTTACGGCCGCTCCTTGATGTTCTGCCTCCTGTTGGCGAATATCGTTCGGATTGCTCGTACTACTGTCGTTGGAATCTTGCGATTCGTTCATTGCCTTTCCATTTCTTTCTGGAGTTAATACAAGACATATTCAATCATACATAGGGTGCTGTCATAGGGTGCCACCCGGATTGACACGCTTGCAGGTTCAGCGAAAAATCACTTCCTTGCACAGCGGATAGCCCCACGCGAACTGACATGCCATAGTCAGGAACTTCACCAACACCGCATTCCATCCGAATGCGGAAGACAGCCATGCCAGCATGATCGAACCGAACAGGTAATTCCAAACCCACAGCAGCATGAACAAAGCCACGCTACGGCCGAAATTGCTGGACGATTTGAACGTGACATTGCGGTTCATCAGGAAGTTGTACGAAGCCGACAGCACGATGGCCACGCCGTTCGCGATGGCGGATGGTACGGAAAGCACATGCAGCAAGGTGAACGATCCGAATTCCACAATGGTTTGCGTTGCCGACACCAACAGATATTTGCCGAGCGTTTTCGGCTTTTTCGATGATTCCTGATTGGAGGATTTCGGATTATCCGACGTACCACTTTGCGCTGCCATTGCCTGCCGCCCGGTCCCATCACTCATATCACCCCCCACCGAATCATATGTCGTTCAATCGCAAAACACTATAATGCGCCCGTCTCATATTCCCGACGTAATCGTGCATTTTTCTGAAGGATTGACTAGTCTTCCCTAGGTATTTTCACTGACAGCACAACAAGGAGCATCCAATGACGTATTCCCAGAACGCGCCGTTCCGCGCCGACGTGGTCGGCTCATACCTGCGTCCGGCAGAACTCAAGCAGGCTCGCGCCGATTTCGCAGCAGGCAAGATTGACGAGGCCGCACTCAAGGCCGTGGAAGATAATGCCGTTACCGAACTGGTCGCCAAGCAGAAGGCCGCCGGTCTGCACGTCATCACCGACGGTGAATTCCGCCGTGGCTGGTGGCATCTCGACTGCATGTGGGGCTTCGCCGGCGTGGAAAAGGTGTCGATGGACAAGGGCTATTTCTTCCACGATGAGGAGACCCGCGCCGAATCCGCACGCCTGACCAGCAAGATCGCCTTCGACCCGGCCCACCCGTTCGTTGAGCATTTCAAGTTCATCAAGCAGTTCGAAGACGACACCGCCATTGCACGCCAGACCATTCCGGCTCCGGCACAGCTGTATGCGGAGCTGTTCCGCCCGGAGAACATCGCTTCCGTGCACGAGTTCTACGGCGACACCCAGAAGGATTACGACGAGCTTGCCGACGACAACGCCAAGGCCTTCCATGGTCTGATCATGGCATTGTATGAGGCCGGCTGCCGCAATGTTCAGCTGGATGACTGCACGTGGGGCATGTTCTGTGATCCGAACTTCAACCAGCATTACACCGCCGATGAGTTCGCCGCCATGCAGGAACAGTATGCCGCCATGAACAACGCCGCCATCGAGGATCTGCCAGAGGATCTGGTGATCACCACGCACGACTGCCGTGGCAATTACCACTCCACGTGGGCTTCCGCCGGCGGATACGCCACTGTGGCCGACGTGCTTTTCGGCAAGGAAAACGTCGCCGCCTACTACCTGGAGTTCGACGATGATCGTTCCGGCGACTTCGAGCCGCTCGCCAAGGTTTCCGGAGATAAGAAGGTTGTGCTCGGTCTGATCACTTCCAAGAAGCCGGAACTTGAGGATCCGGAAGTGATCAAGGCTCGCATTGCCGAAGCGGCCCAGTATGTGCCGCTTGACCGCTTGTGCCTGTCCACCCAGTGCGGTTTCGCGTCCACCGAGGAAGGCAACAAGCTTACCGAAGAGCAGCAGTGGGCCAAGATCGCGCTCGTGCAGTCCGTCGCCAAGGACGTATGGGGCGAGTGATGATCGCACACGCGTAGCGCGCTTGTAAAAAACATATAAGGGGCTGTTTGCCAATCCAATCGTGACTGGCAAACAGCCCCTTTCGTACTGAAGCGAACGAAATCCTACCGCAATCAGCCTTGCATCTGCTCCGCTGCATCGTTGATGCAACGAATCGCATTCAGCGTACGCGGATACCCGATATACGGCATGCACTGCGAAATAACGGCAATCAGAAATGCCTTCTCATTGCCTACGCCCATATTGGCCTTCGCATGAGACGTCAGCTGCGGCTCGCAACCGCCCTGCGCGGCAAGGAAGCACAACGTGATCATTTCACGCTCACGCGTGCTCAAGCCACCGCGCGTGTAGTAGTCGCCGAAGCAGTTGCAGGCAAGCCACTTGTTGATGTGTCGCGTATCTTCGGGGCCGGATTGCGTGAATCCACGCATTCCTTCACCGAAGATTTCGATCTGCTTGTCTTCGCCCGCCCTGGCACGCGTTTCCGGCGTGGTGGTGCCTTGCGGTTCAAGCGGAAGATGCACGTTGGCCGCGCCGAGAAAGTTGTTGAGTTTCTTCAGGAACGGCAGGGTTTTGCCGAAACCACAGTATGCGGTCGCCTGATACACCATTTCCTTGATGGCGATGGACGACAGTCCGGTTTCGTAGGCCACCGGCAGCATCATTTCGAAAGCATCCAAGCCTTGGCATCCGACCAGCACGGCAAGAATGGCCAAAGAGCGGGTTTTGTCATCCAAATCAGGATGGTTCGCTCCCGGTTCGTTCACCACTTCGTCATAAGCGAAATTCGAGAAGAATTCAATGAATTCCGGATCGGTTTGCGACAATGTCCTGTCATTGTTCCAGAACGAATTCATCCGTTTGTGCAGCTCTTCAAACAAGATTTGCTTCCTTTCGTTTGATTTGCGCTTATTCTATCGTCGGTATATTGCTCAGACCTCACTGATGCGCAGCAGCGACTTTACGGTGCGGCGCTCGTCCATGGCCGCGTACGCTTCCTGAATATCGTCGAGCGTGTATTCGGAGGTGTAGACGATGCCGGGATTGATGTTGCCGTCGAGCACTTCCTTGAGCAGTCGCTGCAGATCGTACGTGCGCACCGGTGCCGGACCGCCGCGCAGACCAACGTTGCGGTAGAACAGTCCTGGAATATCGGCTTCCACGCCGTGCGGCAAGCCAACGCGCCCGACTACAGCGCCCGCACGCGCAACCTTCATGGCAGTGTCGTTCGACAATGCGGACCCTACGCATTCAAGCACGGCGTCGGCACCGTAACCATCAGTCATTTCCAGTACCTTGGCTACAGCCTCGTCGCCACGTTCCTCCACGAAATCGGTGGCACCGAATTCGCGTGCGATACGTTGGCGGTCGGCATGGCGGCTCATGGAAATGATGCGGGTGGCGCCCATCAGCTTGGCGGACAGCACTCCGCACAGGCCGACCGCACCGTCGCCGAACACGACTGCGGTGTCTCCCGGCTTGATTTCGGCGGAAGCAGCCGCATGGTAACCGGTCGACATCACGTCAGAGAGGGTGAGCAGCGATGCGAGCATTTCGTCGGAGAAGCTCTTCGCGTCGCCCGGAACGACCACCAGCGTGCCATCGGCCTCGGGAACGCGCAGGTATTCCGCCTGACAGCCCAATCCCTCGTCTCCGAAATATCCGCCGTGGGGGCAGCTGGATTCGAAACCGGCCTTGCATACCGGGCACTTGCCGCAGCTGAACGGGAACGGTACGATCACGAAATCGCCCGGCTTGGCCACGGTCACGTCGTCGCCGATCTGCTCGACCACGCCGATGGCCTCATGTCCGGCCTGAGTGTTGGGTTCCTTGCTGCCGTCGCGGTAGAACCACAGGTCGGATCCGCACACGCATGCGCGTACCACGCGGATGATGGCATCTCCCCCATCGATGATGGTCGGTTCGGCATGCTCTTCGCATGCCATCTGCTTGACTCCCTTGAAGATCGCTGCCTTCATGAGTTGCTCCTTTGTTATACGAATTGAATTAAGGTAACGTCTGCGATGACGCCTCGACTTATGCGTCAGCCTTGCTACGAATCTGTTTTTTCACTGTTTCGATGACATCGTGGTTTTCCTCCAGAAGTCGTTGCGCTTCGTCGTCATGGCCTTCCGCCACGGCACGCCAATACAATGTTTTAAGGGAAACATAGGCTTGCTGCATGCGGATGCTTTCGGCTTTTGCGGCCAAACGCAACGCCTGCGCGTCCAGTAGCGCCATTTGCCTGCGCGCACCTTCGGTTCCGTCGAAACGGTTTTTCAGATACTCGCGCATGGCGTCAAGCGGCATGCCAGTCGCAGACAAGCAGGAAATAGTGACCAACGATTGAATGTCTTCGTCGGTGTAGGCGCGATGGCCAGAACTTGAGTCACGTGCGATCGGGGCAATGATACCGATTTGCTCGTAGTAGCGCAAAGTGGATTCGGGAAGTCCGGAAATCATGGATGCTTCACGAATCGTATGCCATGTTGTAGTGCTCATACCCTGCACTGTAAAAACTTAAAGTGCTTGAAGTCTAATTGGCGTGTTGCATGCTATCTCATAGCAAAAGAACATGTAATCCTGACAATTAGCTAAGTTGCGTCTGCAAAGCGTAACTTACGTGTTCATCGTAAGGAACATCAGACCACGCTGTTTTGGACGAATGCCACCTCACAACAAAAAGCTCTTATGCTGCTGAGTTGAATGAAATCGTGCGGATTAGATGTACTGGACTGGACCGTACGCCCGGATTTGGAATATTTGTAACGATATTTTGGATACAGGGAAATCCATGATGCGTATTCGGCAAACAACACGTCGTATAATACCTTTCGTCGTTCCTGCCCGAGCCGCGCAGGTCGAGGAACGGCCCACGGCGACTGCCGCGATCTCCGACTCACGGTGCACGGCATCGACCAACGCAAGGATTCATTATCATTATGGCGAAGCCATTCTCTAAAACCGTTATTCATAATACAGACGCGAAGCTGTCGAAGCAGGTAAGGCAGCCTTTGAAAACAAACCAAGGAATACACAAGGCCCTCACATGGCGTGTGGTCGATATCGCGGTCGGCGCGGCGGTCGGCGTGATGTCGGGAGTGATGTTTTGGGTGTTCGACGGCCTGTCGTATGGTCTTTTTCCGTTGATGACTTTGATTCTTCCTGGTTCAGCGGCGCTACTTCATGCTTTGTTCTACTTCCCCGCCACGCTGGGCTCTCTGATCGTGCGCAAGCCGGGAGCTTCGGCCTACGTGCTTTTGGTCGCATCGTTCGTCGAGGTGGTACTCGGCACGAAATACAGTGTGAGCCTGGTGGTAATCGCATTGCTGCAGGCGGCAGCCGCAGAAGCGGTATTCGCACTGTTCCGCTACCGTCGTTGGACGCTCGGCGTCACCATTCTGTCTGCTTTGGCGATTGGAATCGTCTACAACTTCTACCTGCTGTTCTTCTACTATCAGGCGTTCACGTTCTTCAGCCCGCGAGGCATCATCGGCACTATTTGCGAGCTGCTTAGCGCGGTGGCATTCGCCGGTTTCGGTTCCTGGGGAATGTATTGCGCTTTACGTAAGTCAGGTGTTCTGTCGCGATTCGCTTCCTCGCATAAGGAACATAACGAAGAAAACGCCTGAAAGTACGTTTGGAAGCATGCCTCGACCATTTTAATTTTTTAATCAAATCTCATCAGTTTTACTGATTAAAAGGACGCAACGCCGACTGCGACGTTGCGTCCTTTTATGCCATCGCACATAGTGCGATTACTGCGGAATCTTCGAACTCGAAATTCCGGAATCAATCGGCGGTGATCAGCTCGCTCGAATCCATGTCGAAGTCGGACATGGCAAACGAGC
>ENA-OXOI01000098-OXOI01000098.1-human-gut-metagenome-genome-assembly--contig:-NODE-98-length-16971-cov-17.367285_pt1 | contig 16971 bp, 33 predicted proteins | sample MGYA00249766_ERZ652501 | MGnify/ENA primary metagenome ERZ652501 (study PRJEB26925, sample SAMN05826637) | human gut metagenome | biome: ENVO:2100002; feature: ENVO:00000062; material: ENVO:00002003...
TACGAGATCTGCGCATGTCTCGTGGGCTCGGAGATGTGTATAAGAGACAGGAGGTGGCCGGGCAGGGTCTACTCCCTACCCCCGAACCAGTCCGAGCAGCGGATCGGCCCGGCCGAGACCTGTGCGGCGCGCTGCGGCGCTTTGCCTTGCGTGATGAGGTGGGCGACGCGCTCGCGTGCCCATGCCAGACTGTGCGTGCCCTTGATGGCGTTGCACCATCGGTGCGCCGGCCCGCTGTTGTCGTGCGTCAGGGTGCCGCCTCGCGCCAAGGGTATCGTCTCGTCGATCACGAAGCTGTACGGGTCGGGCGAACGCAGCGTGTAGTCGATGGGCCGATAGCAGATGTAGCAGTCGGCTTGCATGTGCCGCCATCGCTGCTGCTCCAGCCTGCGCCTGTGCCCGTTGCGTTTGCGCGGGTTGCTCACCTGAGCCTCGGTTTCGCGGTGCATTGGCTGACCTCGACGCCGGCCCTGAACACGATCTCGTCGGCGATCAACGGCACCCACACGATGCCCAGATCGTCGCGCCCCACCTCCGGGTAGGGCTGCCGGTCGGCCAATGGGTAAGGGAAGATCAAGCCGTCCACGAGTACACGCCCCCTGCGGGCGTCCACTTCGATGCGCTTGGGACACAACGCCATGACACGCCTCCAATCGAACGCTTGTACGGATCGACAGACTGCGCTCGCCGGCGGGAAGAAGAGGAAAGAACCGGCGGCGAGGCGTCTGTCTGTGGTGGTTTCTCGGGTGCCGCATACGCTGGTTGTGCACGGTGCCGGCGGCGGCTGGCGGATGGTGCGGGATTCGAACCCGCGAAGCATGAGGCTATCATGCTTGCCCGCTTAGCAAGCGGGTGCCTTCGGCCGCTCGGCCAACCATCCAGCGGGAACAAAAAAGCCCCGCCGGCATGGGCAGGGCTTTCTCGATACTCCGATTACACGCGACAGCGTAACACGGAACCGGGTCAGGGGTCAAGCGTCGTCGTGGTCGCGTTCGTCCTTGGCCTGGGCGCACGCCAAGAGCTCCAGCACATTCCACGCCCAATAGGGGCCCTCGATGTGTCTTGTGCCGGGCATTTTGCCGCGTGCGCGCCAGTTCTTCAGGTCGTTGCCGCTCACGTTGACGCCGGTGTTGGCCCTGATCCAACGGGCGGCGTCGGATTGGGTGCGGGTGATGTGCATGAGGCCCGCGCTGCGCAGGTATTCGAGCCTGGTGCGCCGCAAGTCGAGCCATGCGCCGCAGGCGGGGCATATCGCATACCGTGCGTCTCGGGCGGCGTAGATGGGCGTGCGCACCGGCTCCCCCTGCTCGTCGCGACCGTTGAGACAGTCGGGGCATACGCCGATGAGCCGCTTCTCCGCACTGTGCGACGTGGCCGCGTCCACCCGTTCCGCAAGACGCAGGGTGTCCGCGTACAGGCCGGAGGCGTCTTCGAGCCGGGCGAGGTCGCGCATGCGGCACAGCAGCAGGCGGATGAGGTCGGCCCATTGCATGAGGGTGCGCGCCCGCTCGTATCGGTCATATCCGAGCGGCTTGATGCCGAGCCGGCCGCCCATGAGCTGCAAGTGCACCTCCACCGCGTCGAACAGGGCTTGGGCGGTCTCGTTGACCGGCGGGGCCGCATACGCCGTGTTGCCGTGTCGAGGAGAGCGCTCGCGGGTGGTGGCTTGTTTGTAGGCGATCTGCTGGAGGGCTGGCATGCCGGCCTTCAGGAGCCATGCGAGGCGTCGCGCCCAGTCTCGGGCGCATGCCTTGCAGATGGTGGCCTCGGCCGGTTTGCCGCAGATGACGCAGTTGTGTTCCATATCCCCCGCCCTTGTCGGTGCTAGACTTGCCTTTTGGACAATGCAATGCCTCTGCCGCAAGGTGGGGGCTTTTTATTTGCCTCGCCGCCGTTCCCGGCGTGGCGGATTGGCCGGGGGCGGCTTGATTTCAACGATTTTTTTAACTTTCCTGTCTATTGTCGCTGATGCCGGCGGGTTTTGGCGGCGCGTACCGGGGTTCGAGGAATTCGGGGCGTTTCGGCTGTGGTGGCGCGGGGTGGGCTTGCAGGATGATGGCCTTCACCTCGTCGACGGGGATGCGCAGGGACTGCGCGGTCTCTTCCGGCGGCACACCCTTGCCGCGCCATTCCACGATGATCCTCCTGACGCCTTCGGTGACTTTCATCCCCTCGCCTCCTGCCGGTCGAGCCGTTCGCATGCGGAGTGCCTGGCGCACATCATGGCGACGCGGCGCATGCACTTGCGGATCGCGCCGTCGCAGGAGAGGGCGATGACGGTGAACCGGCCGAAGCATTCGGGGTGCGACACCCTCGCGGTGGGCGTGGCGGTGCCGCGCATGATGATGACCGGCCCGATCTTCCAGGCGGTGACGTTAACGTCGATGTCGATGTCGTTCATTCTCGTTCCTTTCTCGGCCGGCTCGTCCGGCCGTACTGCTTGCCGCCCCATATGCCCTGCAACGGGTAGCCGCTGATCCGGTTGTTATCGTCGGCAAAGGCGCGGCACTCGTCGATGACCGGGCATTGCCGGCACACGGCGAGCGCCGCCGCCTGTTCGTATGGTTTGCCGCTGAACCAGAGTTCGGGGTCGTGGTCGCGGCATGCGGCTTGATGTCTCCAGTTCATGGGCTATCGGCCGCCGTTGTAGGTGAAGACGATGCCGAGGCGTTTCATGACAAGTCCCTTTGCAGTGCGTGTTGGCCGGCCGCGGTGATGGCGTAGCGGCCGTATCCGACGTCTTCCGCGTATCCACGTGCTTCAAGGGACTGGTAGGTGCGCCGGTGATTGCCATCCGCAGGATAGGCGTCGCCGTGCCTGACAATCTGGAGCAGTGCGCTCTTTTGCGCGTAGGTGAGTCGCCGGACGCTCATTTCAACGCCTCCGTCCGCGCGGCAGTGATCGCCAACCACGCAAGCCGCCGATACTGCTCTTTCGCGTCAGGGTTCAACTTCGACCACAACGGCTCCACCTCCTCGAAGCCCATGCCCGACGTACCCGTATAGACGGCGAGCGCCGCCGCGTCGATCTCCCTATCGGTGATCTTGCGGCATACGCCGGCCCTGTACGCCTTGCGCGACGCGAGGCACTGGCCGAGACGGGTGATGCCGGTCGGGCGCTCGCCGTTGTCTGGGTAGGGGTAGCGTTCCTCGATCTCGTTGGTGATGATGCTCATCGTGTTCCCTCCATCGATTCGTATGCTTCAAGTACTTCCGTCAGGCAGCGTTCTTTGATGGAGGTCGTTTGGATCAGCGGGTTGTTTCCTTGCAGCGTGGCGTCGAGTTGTGCCTGGCGTATGTCGGCGAGCTGGGTTTCGAGCCATTGGTGGAAGCTCATCGTGGTTCCTTTCCTGTGTGGTCGTCGGCCCTTGTGGTGGTGTGCATGCTTACCAGTCCTTTTCGAGTTCTTGGCAGTCGGGGCAGATGGATGACGTGGTGTCGGTGAGCGGTGCGCCGCAGATCGCGCAGATGGTCGGATCGTTGGCCGGTTCGGGTCGGTGGGCTGCTTCCAGGAGGCGGCGGATGAGTTCGATGGTCTGCGGGGCGGGGGTTGTGGTGTGGGTGCTCATTGCTTGTCCTTGAGTTTGATGTGTTCCCAGTCGCATGACGCTCCGCCGGAGTCGGAGAAGCATCTGACGGCCGCGCTGCCGTCGGGCAGTTCGTACCAGCGGACGTATCCGGGGTCGGGGTTGTTCACGGTGCCCTGGACGCAGCCTTTGGGTGTTTCTCCGCATGCCGTGAGCGCGAGGATGGCGAGGATCGCCGTGAGGGTTGCGGGTATTCGTTTGCGGGGGTTCATGATCGGGCTCCTTGGATGCCGGCTCGCATGATGTCGAGGTAGTTGGCGTAGTCGTTGCGGTCTCGGCGGATGCAGTCTTGGACTCGGTGGGTGCCTGCGTGGTTTTGGTAGGGGTTGTGGTCGAGGGCTAGGTCGCTGATCCGGTAGGTGCTGAGGTCGAGTTTTCTGTGGTTGGTGAGCTGGCGGAGCCAGTCGGGGTGGAGATGGGGGCCGAGTTGGTTGGTGAGTACGTCGATGTCGTAGTCCACGTTGGTGCCGGCCGGGTGGAGCACGTACTGGGATGCCTCGGTGTCGAGGAATGCGCCGAGGTTGCGGGCGACGTTCGCGTATCCGAATTCTTCGGGTTCGGTTTCCATGACGGTGTCCAGTAGCCCGTTGTCGAGGTGCATGCGCAGCACCTTGGGGTCGAGGTCGTAGAGGCTCACATGGTCGGGACGGACGGGGAGGATGAACCGGTCGCCGTCTTCGGTGCCGTCGAGGTTGGTGACGATCATGCCGATTTCGAGGATTTTCGCGTCGGTGCGGCTGATGCCGGTGGTTTCCAGGTCGATCCACAGCAGCTTGTGCGGCTTGCGTGGTGGTCTCGGCGGGTCGAGTGGGATGGTCTGGCCGCCTACGGTCGTGGTCTTGGTGGTGTTCATTCTTGGGTTCCTTTCTTGGTTTCCTTGATGTCGGGGATGTAGTCGGGCTGGTCCGAGGGTGGTTCGGCCGGGGTGCGGGTGCCGTCCGCGTTGAGCTGCTGCCAGCCGCCGGTGCGGTAGTAGACGGGGATGGTGTCGGGGTCTTTGCCCATGTGGACGAGGTAGCCGAGCTGGTAGGCGCGCTTGGGGTGGGCGTGGACCCATCCGTGGCATCCTGTGGTGCCGCTGCCGCAGAGTTGGAGCAGGTTTTCGGGCTGGTGGAGGCGGTCGAACGGGTGGCTTCGCGGTTCCCTGTGGTGGATGCTGTCGCCGCTCCAGTGGCTGCCGGTTTCCCGGTCGCATATGGCGCATCGGTATCGGTCTCGCCGTTGTACGGTGCGGCGGGTTTCGTCGGTGGGTTTGGTGCTCATCTCTGGGCCTTTCGTTGGCATTCGTTGATGATTTCCTTGGCTTTTTGTTCCGGGTTGATGCCGGTTTTTACGCAGGCCCAGAAGTCGGTTCTCATCGCGTCGGTGAAGGTGCCGGCCGGTACGTGGTCTCGGATGTGGCCGGTGATCCACCGGTCGTCGATGACGGTGCCGTCGGGCAGCGCGTGCCGGTAGGGTTTCGGCTGGTCGGGCATGGTGTCCGTGTATGCGCCTTGGCGCAGCCATCGGCTCATGTTGGGCGCGTATTTGGGTTCGTCGATGGTTTTGGCGTAGGCGATGGCGCTGGCGATGAGCTGTCTGGGGTCGGCCGGCGGTCGGCCGTAGACGCCTTGGATGGCGAGGTTCCACGCCTTTTCGGCTTCGGTTTTGCTGCCGGTGTGGCGCGGGTAGGCGTTCCATGCGGTCTCGAACTGGTCTTCGAGCATCCTGGCCTCGAGTTCGGCCATGGTGGTGCGCTCCGGCTTCGACTCGGACGCCGGTGTCGGTGTCGGCGTCGGCGCGGAGGGGTTGGGGGAGGTTATATCGGTGTGGGAATAGGTATAGGTAAGGGTGCTTCGTTTTTGCTTGCCGGTTTGCTTCGCGTTTGCTTCACCTTTTGCTTCGGCAAGTGCTTCACCTTTTGCTTCGTCCGGTTGAAGCATTTGCTTCGCGTTTGCTTCACTGTTGCTTGAGGCGTTTGCTTCGTTTTTGCTTCGTCTCGAGCGGCCGGACGCCTTGCCTCCGGCACGGCCGGCGCGGGCGCGTTTTTCCTGTAGTTCCTTGGTGGCCGCGTACTTGCAGAGCATGGTGCCGTCCGGGTTGGCGGCGACGATCTCGAACACGTCCGGCTCGGTTTCGCGCCACAGGCCGGCGTCCACGAGCTGGCGGGCGAGCTTCGGGCTGCCGCCGAGCTTCCTGACGCGCTGCACGGTGATGGCCCCGTCGTAGTCGCCGTGGCGCAGTTGGCGGCCGACGTAGCTGCCGGCCATCGTCCACAGGCCCATCGCGGACAATGGAAGCTCCTCGCATTGCGGGGCGTCGTAGATGCCGTCGTCGATCATGAACCAAGTCATGGTTGAACCTCTCTCAATGTGATGGGTTATTTGATCTCGCCGGTGTTCGGATCGACGGCATCCCCGCTGTCGGTCTCGTCCGCATCGTCGTCGGGATCGGGATAGTCGGGTGCGCTTTCCTCGAACGTGGCGAGGCTGTCGTGGAGGTTGTCGTACAGGACCGCGCGGCGTGCGTCCTTCGGATAGGTGAGCAGCCGGTTGATGACCTCGGCGCAGTCGATGATGTGCTGCGCGAGCGCGTCCGTGTCGTACACGGCCTCGGTGTACGGGTCGATCTGGTGGAACTTGTCGAGGTAGGCGTCTTTGGTTTCGAGCTGCATCTTGTGGTTGACCGCGCGGCGGAAGTCCACGGCCGCCTGCTTGATCTTCGCGCACGAGCTGTTGAAGTCCAGCAGGCTCAGCGGGCTCATTTCGTCGGGTATGAGCGCGTCCTGGACAAGGTTCGAGTCTTTTTTCTTTGCCATGAGGGTGTCCTTTCTAGAATTCCGGGTCGCCGGTGTCGGCGGCGAACATGTCCGGCGTGTGGCCGCTGCCGCCGTTGGCCCACGGGTCGGACGCCGGCGGCGGTGTCGTCTGCTGCGGGGGCTGCGGGGGCTGGCCGTTCGGGTTGCCGTAGGTGCCGCCGCCCTGATAGCCGTTGTGGCCGCCCTGTTTCGTGACCTGCGCGGTCGCGTACCGCAGACTGGGGCCGATCTCGTCCACGGTCATTTCGACCACGGTGCGGTTGGTGCCGTCCTGCGCCTGATACGAGCGTTGGGAGAGGCGGCCCTGGGCGATCACGCGCATGCCCTTCGAGCATGATTGGCTGATGTGCCGGGCGAGGTCGTTCCACGCCGAGCAGCGCAGGAACAACGCCGTGCCGTCCTCGTACTGCTGCGTCTGGCGGTTGTAGGTGCGGGGCGTGCTGGCGATCGTGAACGACGCGACCGGATTGCCGTTGGACAGGGTGCGCAGCTCGGGGTCGGCGGTGAGGTTGCCGATGATCGTGAGAATGGTTTCGCCGGCCACTAGTCCTCGTCCTCCATGTCCTCGATCCAGTCGCCGACGAACGTGGCGAGGGCGTGCGCGTCCTCGGCTGCGTGGGCCGCGAGGCCCCATGCCACGTCCTCGCGGCGGTTGTGGCAGTGCAGGGCGAGGTCGGAGAGCGCCGCATAGGCCATGTTGGCCACGTCGCGCATGTGCTCCAGCTCGGCCAGGGTCTCGTCGTCTCCCTCGTCTTCCCCGGCGATGTCGTCGGTGCAGCCGAGCAGCCGGCCGGCCAGCTCCTTCGCCAGACGCTCCTCAAGCGTGATCTCGTCGGTCATTTCTTGGTTCCTTTCCTTTGGTAATCGGGCTTGATCTTCCACATGCAGCGCGCGGTGATCTGCCGCCGGCCGCGGTCAACGACCACGTCGCCGAAGCGGGGGAAGATCAGCGTGCGATCCCACTGCGGGTCGGCGTTGAGTTGGCGGATCGCGTCGATGAGCGAGTCCAGGAGCTCGCCGGCTCCCATGTGCCGCGCCTCGTCGCTCAGGGGCCACTCGAACAGGCTGCACCCCTCTTCCCTGTGGTCGTATTCGTCCGGTGGCGGCTGTGATGCCATGCGTGTTCCTTTCCTTGTGCGCGGAGTATGCGGGTTGCGGTCGCGCTGGACCCGGTCGGAACGGCCGCAGGAGTCGGGGCCTGCCGTGTCCATCGCTCCCCGCTCGCACGGGCGTTCCGCGTTGTCCTGTCAGTGGCGTGCGAGGGGGCGACGTTGACGCGATCGCAGTGGACGGCGGCCGAATCGAACGGCCTCCCGGTCTTTGCCCGCGCCCATCTGACGCGAATCTCGACCGGGGGCGAACCTGCCCGCCCTTGGCGCGCCGCCGGCGGGGAGAACCGGCGACGCGATCATTGAGAGAGGTGGTGTTAACGACTTGTTCCTTGTCGCAGCCCGCCGCATCGGAAGGAAGGTCGCAATGGCGGCGGGCAAGCCTTAAATGGTCAGCACGAGCGCGCAGAGAATGACGAGCCTGAGAAACTGGTACACAACCGCTCCCGGCTTGGCCTTCGTTTCGCGCAGCGCGCCGATGAGTATGAAGTGTTCGAGCAGCGCGTATCCGAGGATCACCCACTGCTGCCAGACGAGTGCATCGAAGTTCATTCCTCTTCTCCTGCTTCCTCGACGATGGTGACAAGCAGGATGGGCACGACGATGAACGCCCACCACGCAGCCAGACCGTTGCCGAGCGGGTGCATGCACGCCTCATGGGTGAACAGCCACACAATGCAGACGATGAACGATATGACGGCCACGAGGCCGATCGTGTACGGGTAACGCTTGAACATCATGCCCTCCTTCGGGCTGGACGGATGTAGGCCCCTCCGCCGGTAGGCTTGAAGCTGCGACACAAACAGGCAAAACCAACGGAGGGAAGAATCAATGGATGTGATGGGACTTATAGGAACCGCGACGGGGGTGGTGTCATTGGCGATACTCGTGGCTCAGGAGGCGAGGCATTTCGGCGACATGCCGGCCATCAGCTCGGCAAGCTCGAAATACCGCACGATTCTGGAGAACAACGGAAGCGCGGACGCCACGGACGTGCTGGTGATCCAGCGAGACATGAGCGAACCACGACCGGACTCGCCGCGCTGGAAGTTCCAAGCGATCCGCGCACACGACTCGGCACGGCTCGACGATGCCAGAACCGACGATGAAACATGGTTCGAGGTCATATACGATCACCCTCACCGTCGGAATCGGAAGATAATGACGTGGTGCCCGGCTCGGAACGACTCGAACCTCGCACGCGAGTTATTCGCACGGAGCGCACTTCCTTGGTGGCGGAGACTCCCAGCAGCGTGGCGAACACCACGCCTGCACGTCGGCCCTCAAGGTAGGCGGTCAGCAGTTGTCCGCTCAGACCCAGCATCATTAGCTCGACTGCGCAAACGAGTTGCCGGGAAGGCAGAAAAGGCGCGGCGATCATAAACACCGCGTTGACCGCGAGCTGGGCGATGCTCGTCCAACCGGGCGACACCCATGACACCGAATCACGATGGCCGCTCATGCTCCCACCACCGCTTCGGCGAACGCCTGCGAGGTCGCCATGAACATGCAGAACAGCATGAGGAGCACTAGCAGCGCGAACGGGATGCAGCCGATGAACGGGTGGTCGTTGACGATCCCCCATACGAGGCCGTCTTTGTCTTGATGTCGGCAGATGTCGCAGCCATGTCCGCTGTTAGGCAGTTCGAGGGTGATGGTGTTACTCATTTCACTACCTCCGGCACATATCCGTTGTGGTCGCGCCAACGGCTGTCGGCCATGTCGTGCAGCCATGACGCCAGACGTCCGGCTTCCGTGACGGTCAGGGCGATATGCCCCTCTCCCCTGCATTCCATGAACCGGATCATGGTCGAGTCCACGGTGGCGCTCACACCGATGCGCGGCAAGGCGTCGTCGGCCTTCTCGCCGACCCAGTTGCGCCGAGTGTCGATCGCATTCGCCAAGACCGCCGCCTCGTCGCGGGACAGCAGGGCGATCGCGCCGCCAGTCCCCGTTCCCGCGAGGTCGCGCAGCCACAGACGGATACGCACGCCGTCCTCGGACACTTTCGGCTCGCACAGCAGCGGCCGGGTCGCTTTCTCCGGGTTCGCGAAGCGGATCGAGTTCTCGGCCTCCCAGTACCTGTCCTTCACCTTCATGCCGTCGCCTCTTCCGGTTGGGGGTTGTCTGTGGGCCACGGGTCAAGAGTGCGGCCCATGAGATAGTCCACGGACGTGTACAGAAGCTCGGCGAGCCGGTTGATCTCGCCGGCTGTGAATGGGATCAGGCCGGCTTTCCTGTCGGCGTATTCCCGCGCCGTCAGGCCGATCGCGTCGGCGAGCTGGTTCCGGCTCAGACGGTGCACCCGTGCGAGGTCGTCGAGTCGTTCCTCGGTGACGGTGTTCCTGTGGCTCATGGTTATTCCTCCATGCTTCTGATCCAGCGGTCCATCGCGTCTCGCGTGACCATGCGCTTGGTTGATGACAGGCCGTAGCGGGTGACGGCGGGGAACGTGTCGAGATCCTTGTTGCGGATGGCGAGCAGCACGCCCTTGTAGTCGAGCGAGTACACCTGCGCGGCCTGCGCCGGCGTCCACGCCAGACGTTCGCCCAACGGCACACGGCTCATGTCCTTCAGAGCTTCCGCGCTGATCGTCTGGCCGTCCATCACTCCACCTCGTTTTCGGCGAGCGCCGGGATGATGTTCTCGGCGGCGAGCGCGGGATCGGTGTTGTCGGCGTTGAGCGCGTTGGCGAGTGTTTCGATTGGGTCGCCGCCTGAGAGTTGTTGTGCGGCGATGTATGCGGCGAGGCTGATGTCGTCGCCGTCTAACCATTTGGCGACGGTCATGCGGTTGCGGCCGCAGGCTTCGGCGATGCTGGTCATTTTGGTTTTGGATAGGAGCACTCGGGTGCGGGTGTCGTGCACGGCACGTTTCGTGGCTTCAACTGCTGGTAGGTTAGACATGTGCTAGTTCCTTTGACTGATTGGTGGTTACGGTGAATGCAGCTGAGTATCTGATTGGCTTTTTCGAGGCCGGGACGACTGACGAAGCCGACAGGCAGGGGTATCGGTTTCCTGATGTCGTGCAAGCCCTCAGCGAAGTCGAGTCAGCGATTGACTCATGGGAGTCCATGGGTGTGGATGTGCATCTGATGAGGTCATGCCTTGAACGGTGGAAGAAATCGGCATTGAACACGTTCATGGACGTTGATGAACTGCAGTGGGACATGTCGATGTTCACCCATACGAAAACGCAGGAGAAACTTACCGACGGCGATCTCATGGGATTGCAATCCGTAGCCGAAAAACTATCGGCTTCCACCGTCTCGTACTCCGAGGATGCCCGGCAAAAAATGCGGAACATGATCGAGGAAGCCGTCAAATGCGTCCGTGCGGATGACAGTCTGCCCTCCGACTTGCTGGCGTACTTGTCCCGGTTGATTCGCGAAGCCAGCGAAGCGTTGGACGAATACGAGCTGACCGGCGACTTCAAGCTGTCGGTGGCGTTCGACCGACTGTGCAACGCATTGCGAGTGGCCGAAACAAAAACGAAGAAGCATCCCGTGTGGGAAAAGTTCAATGAGCAGTTCATGGTTCCTCTTATCGCTCAGGTCGGGGTGAACGCTGTGGTGTGGGGCCTGACTGCTGCTCAGGTGCTGCCTGCGATCGGTGGTTGACCTCGACAATCAGGTTGTTGACCGCCGTCATCTCGTACTTGTCAATTGCCTCGGCGGTCAGATTCCTCTCGCGCAACAGGCGACGCATATCCGTGCAGAAACCCATCACGAGATTCATGTACAGATACAGCTCCCTGACCGGAATCTTCCTGTAATCGATCCGTGCCATCTCAACCACCTCTGCTATCACGTGCTATCTAACGACGGTTTTAAGATAGCACGTGATAGCATTGTTTGCATGTGATAGCGTGTCGCGTATAGAATTAGTTCATGAAAAAATTTTCGTGGTCCGTTCTCGATCAAGCTGCATACAGAAAAGTGACTCAGCTCATCAAGCAAAGCGGATATTCAGACCGCACAATGGCCGCCAAAATAGGGGACATTGTGAGCTACAACCGCATTCGCGATATACGGCTAGGCCTCAAGGCCCCGGTCAGGATGTCGGAATATTTGGCCATTTGCGACGCTTGCGGTGCCGATCCGGTGCAAACCCTGCGCGAGATCATCACCGAGGCAAGACGTATGGAACTCGAACAACAAACCGCATCAACAAAGAAACCCGCTGGCGAGCGCTTTGTTGTTAATGGACAATCCCCGGAAGCCGGTCATGAGGACATCGATATCGACGCTTGGGCCGACCGTATCAAGGCCGAGGATTCCGTACACAACAACTAACGGTCTTGCGCTCGCCGACATCAGCGAGCGCAAGACCTCTCAATATCAATGATCGGCAAGACGAAGGAGTCTGAAATGGGGTTACTGTCCTGGCTGTTTGGAAAGAAAGGCAAGCATGCGCCTCAACAGGTTCCCTCCGCAAAACCCTCATATGTATCTCGGCCCGCTCCCGTCGTCGGGAACGACAGTACCGATGACTGGTCCTTGCTGGCGGATTTTCAAGCTCATGCCGTCAGAGCCGATGCAGTCGTTCTGGATACGGAGACCATCAATTCTCCCATCGGAGTCCAGGTTATAGAGATCGGCGCGATCCTTTTACGCAACGGGTCGCCTATACACGAATACGGGCAGCTCATGGCCCCAGCCTCCGACTTGACTATGGCGGCAACCCTGTTCTCCGGCATCACCGAAGCGGATATCGCCATGCAGCCACGGGCGGGACAGATCATTCCCCTGTTCACGCGGGCCATCCAGTCGCTTGACGTCATCGGTCATAACGTGGCATACGACATCAACGCAATAAACCAAGAGGCAGCCCGAGCGGGCTGTTTGCAGCTCAGGAACAACACCATCGACACCATGCTCATCGGCGGCGCAATGTTTCCCAACGCCCCCTCGATGAGCCTGTTGGAGCTCGCAAGACTTCTGGGCGTATCCGACACGGAGGAGCATCGGGCCTTGGCCGACGCCCGACAGACTCTGGAATGCTGGAAACGATTGAACAGCATGGACAGTCCAATCATCCTGTCCCATAAGGAGCGGGATTGGTCGAAACGTCGCTCCGAGGCGGAGAAGCGTCGAAGAGACAAGATATTCGCTAAAAGCGCCTATCTGCAAGGCAGAAATCTAACACCCGTCAATGATCGTCCCGAAGGGCAGGTCATAGAGACGATAGACTGCGGCGTGGAAATCTCTGGAGATGAGCACCATCAGGATCTTCTGCGAGGTTACGGCTACGACGCATGGCTGTGGGTATATGTGGCCGAGGATCGTATCAGAAAAGGACAGTTCATCGGCTATCCTACGTACTGGGTCTATCTCGACGGGGAGGAAATCGGCCATATCAGCAAATACCAAATGGAACGTCACTGCGGGCAGGTGCCCGCTGACGGCGCGGTAATGCTGGCTCACATTCCAGACAGAGCGAAGGATATAGAAGTCGGACGATGGCAGCTTCGATTGCAGATGCCCGAGGGGCACGAGCCGATGGATCTTTCCGATCAGGTCGTCAAACCCGATAAGCCACAGCGCAAACCAAGCACCGTCAAAATCGTGGAGAAGTCGGCAAAACAACCCGTACGGCATTTGGACGACACTGTTTTCGTCAATGCAAAGCCGCACAAAAAGGTCCTTGCCCCAATCGGTCGAAGTGTAACCATTGACTCGGCGCAAGAAGCCGATACCATACTTTCCTATCTCGATGACGGCGCTCATGCATGGGTCACGGTCAAACCATCAGCCGATCTGCTTGTCATTCGGTTTACAGGTCGGATTATCGGAACGACCGTGCTGCCGGACGACCTAGAACCATTCGGAGATGAGGCCAAAGTCGCCGCCGCAACTATAAGCAAACGAGACGGGAAAGCCATAATAACCGTGGAACTGCCGTGAATCCGCCCCGGTCGCTCTTTGCGAGCGCCGGGGCTTTGGTCTAGATGCTTGTGGTTATGCCATGGGTCACGGTAGCGTGAGGAATTTCAGGGATTTGCTGACAAGATCGTATTTGCCGCTGGTAGCCGCGTAGTAGAGACGGTTGGCGGTGATGTCGGCGGCGCGAACAAGCGAGTCCTGGCAGGAATCCTTGAGCTGGAAGTCCACGCTTCTCATGCCCGGGAACAGTGGCGGGAAGAAGCGGTCCCAGCGGGCGTTGTAGGTTCCGGTCTTGAATTCACTTTCCAATGATTCCTTGAGTTCGTATCGTCCGTCCGTGGCCGTGGTGTGTTCGTCCATGACGACGTAGATACTTTCCACATCGTCAGGAACGATCTCGCCCTCTTTGATCATCTCCTGTAGCGCGTTCTTGACGCCGCGTTTGAAGACGTAATCAAGATATCGCTGCTTAGATTTCTTGTTATCGAAGATGTTCGGCAACACCTTTTTCTGATGTACGACGACGCCAAACCGGTGGTAGGGGTTCATGGACCGGTACATGGATGACTTCTGCTTGTTGGTGAGGTATATGGCCTTCATCTCGCGGTGGCCCTTCGCCGCTCCGCTTTGGCGCTGCACCTTCTCCGCAGCGCGATAGCGCCGCTGAGCAAGCTCTTTCTCGGCCTTGTCGAGGAATATGAGGCCGCCGAACACGAACACTTCGTTGTGCATCTGGTCAAACACGCCCGATTCGTCCGCATACACGAATATGTTCATTTCACTCCTCGTAGATACAGAAAAAGGCCGCGCGAGCGGCCTTTTTTCCATGGGGCCGACGCCGGAAAACGACGCTTAAACGTTAATTCGGACACCCATGTATACAGCGCATATAGCCTGTGTCAGTCAGAATAGCACCTATCTCCAAAAGAAGCAAACGGTTATTATACGCACAAGCGACACACCGGACAATTACTGGACTTATCGGCGTGTCGCCAACGGTCACCGCTCACGGTCTCCTGTGCCTGGCTGGCGAGCGCCGGGGGCTTTCGTCTGTTTCGTTTATGAGGCTTCCTCGATGACTTCGGCTTCGATGATGTCGGTGTCGTCGTGGAGGTCGGGTATCGCCTTCTCCAGTAGTGCGGCGAGTGATGCCGTGTCCCTGTGGGTGTAGTGGTTGGTCATGCTGATGCTGGTGTGGCCCATGATGGCGGTTCTGGCGTCGTCGGGCATGTTGGCCCGGGCGGTCATGCTGGCGGTCCAGTGGCGTGCGCTGTGGATGGTGACCGGCGGGAGGCCGGCGGCTTTCAAGGCCTTGTTCCAGTTGTGGCGTTCGGTGCCGCTGCGCACGGGGTTGCCTCGTGAGTTGGTGAATATGAGTTCGCGCGGGCCTATGTCGAGTCGTTTGATGCGCGCCCACAATCGTTGCCACAGGCTCGTGGATATGGGTACGAATCGGTGGGCCGCACGGGTCTTGGGGGTGGTGAGCCACAGGATGCCGTACAGGTGCTCGGCTTTGAGCCAGGCGGGTATCACGGCGTCCTCCGGTTTGCCGTATTGCTGGATCTGCTGCTGCACGTTGATGCCGGGCACGCCGTCGCGTTGCTCCAGCTCATAGGGCATGAGCGCGTAGCGTTCGCCCTCCCTCATGCCGGCGGCAAACGCGAGTTCGAACAGCAGCATCCAGGATTCGTCCACGTCCACGGTCAGGGCCGGGCCGCGGCGTTTCGCTCCCCGGTTGGGCACTGCCTCGATCAGCTGTTTCGGCTGGTCGGGCGAGAGGATTCTGGTCTCGGTGGGCTCCACCCTTGGCGGCCTGACCCTGCGGCACGGGTCGATGGGGATGAGCTCTTCGAGCTCCGCCTGATCGAGCATCATCTTCAGGCTCACGAAGTGGTCCTTGAGCGTGGAGGGCGCGAGCCGCTTGGAGAGCACGCGCATGCATTGACGCACATGGTCAGGTGTCAGGTCCGTGAGCCGGACGCAGCCGATGACCTCCATGCACGCATGAATCCTGCCGGCGCGGGTACGGTACGTGGTGGGTTTGACGTTGAGTCGGTATTCCTCCAGCCACCGCTCCGCGTAATCCTTCAGATACGGCGACTTGGCTCCGGGCAGCAGGCCGGTGCGCTCCATCTCCGCGATCCTCGCGTCGAACCGTTCGCGCGCGTCCGCCTTCGTGCGACCCTTGGCCGAGACGTAGCGGCGTTTGCCTGTGGCGGGGTCGCGGCCGACTTCACGCCGGAACTCCCACGAGCCATCCTTGCGGTGGATGATGCTTCCCGCACCCTTCGTGCGTCGTCTGCCGTTCGTCGCCATGATGTTCCTCCCTTGTCGGGAGCGCCTTCGAGCATCCGCTACAAGCGCCCTCAAAAAGGGCACTCTATTGGCACACTATCCGGGCCACAAACGGCCAGATACGGGGCATAATCGGCCATTCTTCAATAATCGAAAAAACGGCGCGATTCCACAGTTCCGAAGACTCGAAAACATTGGAATCACGCCGTTTTCTAGAGTGCTCACACCCTATTTGGAGACGTTGAATTTGAATCCAGCGGTCTTCGTGACTTCCCAGTGTTTTCAAGCCCTGCGAGTGTTCTGCCATGCGGCGGGCACTCTAAAGGCACTCTATTTCGTTGTTCACTCCATTATACGTGACAGTGCATTCTCCCCCATATACGACGAAAAGCCCCCCCCGAACCATACCTTGAGTGCGGTAGGTTCGGGGGGCTTCTTGTTATTCGGCCTTGGATGCCTTGGCCTTGAGGGTGCTGGCGCCGATGATGACGCCGATGGTCAGGGCGACGGCGTTGATGGTCGTCGCGGCCGGGTCGGCCCATGTCCAGCCCCATACGGGGCCGAGGGTCTGCACGAGCACGCCGATGGCCGGCAGCACGATCAGCGCGAGCCATTTGAGCACGTCATAGGCTCGGTTCGGCAGCAGCCAATCGGGCACGGTCGGCTCCGTACCGGCGGTCTTCAGTTCGGTGTTTTCGTCGGTCATATTGTCCTCGATTCTGTGATTTGGAACCTAGGAACCTCGCCCGGTGTCGGGTGCAGGGTTCCTAGGTAGGTCGGGTTATCAGTAGCGCAGCACTTCGCCGGGGTAGATCACGTTGGGGTTGCCGCTGCGATAGCCGGTGAGCTGCGTGTAGCCGATGCCGAGCCGTGCCGCGATGCCGCTGAGGGTGTCGCCTGCGCGGACGGTCACGGTACGGGACGGTGGGGCGTTGCTGCCGGTGGCGACGCTGCCGCCGCCGTTGTAGGTGACGACCTGACCGGGGTAGATCAGGTTCAGGTTGCCGCTGGGCACGCTCCACTTGGACAGCGGCCACAGGCCGGTGCGCGAGGCGATGCCGCTCATGGTGTCGCCAGCGCGGACGGTGACGCGCGTGGCGGCGGTCGTCTGCTGCTGCACGACGGTGGTGGTGCCGTTGAGGCGTTGGTTGACGATCGCCATGACCTTGTCGTAGTTCGCGCCGAGCGCGTCGCGTCGCTGCTGGCCGTTGCCGTAGTCGCCACGGATGGTGGCGGTGGCGAGGGCCTGTAGCTGTCTCTTATACACATCTGACGCTGCCGACGATATGCAGTGTGTAGA
>ENA-OXOI01000112-OXOI01000112.1-human-gut-metagenome-genome-assembly--contig:-NODE-112-length-15134-cov-68.576630_pt1 | contig 15134 bp, 9 predicted proteins | sample MGYA00249766_ERZ652501 | MGnify/ENA primary metagenome ERZ652501 (study PRJEB26925, sample SAMN05826637) | human gut metagenome | biome: ENVO:2100002; feature: ENVO:00000062; material: ENVO:00002003...
GACCGTCCGGGGGCGTCTGCCATGGCGATCCGGTGATTGGAGGATGCTGATACGCATTGTGGCGGCAACGATGGTATTCGTTGCCGCCACAATGTTTTTGCGGTTGCTTTACCGGTTGCCGTTCCGGCTGGCGTCGGTTGCCGTCAATGAGTGGGTGTCTTGCCTGCCGCCGACGGTCGTTGCGACGGTTATTGGGCTCCGTTTGACTGGTCGTCTCCGGAGTTGTCGCCACTGCTGTTGCCGCCGTTGCCGCCGTCTCCGGAGCTGTCTCCGCCGTTATTGCCGCTGTCTCCGCTGTCTCCGCCGTCTCCGCCGTCTCCGGAGTTGCCGCCGTCTCCGTTACCGCCGCTGTTCTGATCGCTGTTTTGCGTAGGATCGGGTGTGGTCTGCTCGGTGTTCTCTTCGGCCTTCGGCATCTCCTGATTCTGCCGTGTCTCGGTCTTCTGCGCGCCGGTGCCCCATGTGCCGTCCGGGCCGCCGATCTTGCCGTTGTCGGTCGGTTCGGTGAAGGTCAGCACCTCCTGATTCTGCAATGCGAGCGACATGAACTCCTCGAACAGATGCGACGGGTAGCCCGTGGAGGAAACGCCATAGCCTGCGAACGATGGCACTTCCTGCGCGCTGCCGTCTTCCGCAGGATTCCAAATGGCCCACACATTGAGCAGCTGCGGCGTGTAGCCCACGAACGAAGCGGCCTTCTCGTCGTTTGCGGTACCGGACTTACCGGCCACCTGACGTCCGAGACGTGTCGAAACGCCAGCCGCGGTGCCATACGTGGTGGTGCCCTGCATGGCCTTCTGCACCAGATGGCAATCGTTCGCATCGAACACCTGCTGGTTCTCCTGAGCCGTCTTGTACAGCTCCTTCGAACCGTCGGACGTGAGCACCGTGTCGACGATGTGCAGCGTGTTCTTCACGCCATCGTTCGCAATGGTGGAGTGGCCTTGCGCCAGATCCCACACGGTAATGCCGTTGATGCCCAGAATGTTGTAGGTGGTGTCTTCGGCGATGTCTTCCTCAATGCCCGCCTGATGCGCGATCTTGGCGAGATTCGCGGCGCCGAGGTGCTTGTTGACCTCCATGAACACCGTGTTCACCGAATTCGCGGTCGCCTGATAGAGGTTGATATACCCGTAATTGGTGTTCAACGCGTTCGGCACCTGCGCGGTGGTTCCCGGCGTCGTTTCAAACGTCAGGCCGGAATTGCCGTTGAAGATGGTGTTGAAATTCACACCCTCCTGCGCGGCTCCCAGCAAGCCGAACGGCTTCATGGTGGAACCCGGTTCGAACGTGGCCTGCGTGGCGTTGTTGAGCTGCTTGGTGAGGTAATCGTTGCCCGCATACATGGCTTTCACGGAACCGGTCTTCTGATCGACCGCAATACCGCCCACCTGAATACTTTCCGGCATGCCCTCCGGTCGGGTGTCGCCGACCTGCTGAATCTCGTCCTGCATGTCCTTGTCGAGCGTGGTGACGATCTTGTAGCCGCCGGTTTCCAGATCATCGGCGGTGAACGCCTTGGAATTGACCAGTTCGTTCTTCACCGTGGTCAGCAGATACCCGTTCGCGCCGGCCATCTGGTTGCTCTGCTGTATTTCCGCCACGGCAGGGAACTGCGCTTCCTTCTTCTCCTGGGCGGTGATGTAGCCGTCTTCCTTCATGATGCTGAGCACGCGGTCATATCGCTTTTCGGCCTGTTCCTGATTGACGGCCGGATCCCATGAGCTCGGCGCCGGAATGATACCGGCCAACATGGCGGCTTCCGACAAGGTCAGATCGCTGGCGTTCTTGTTGAAATACGCCTTCGCCGCCGCCTGAATGCCATATGCGCCACGACCAAGATAAATCGTGTTCATGTAATTGCATAGCACCTGGCTCTTATCTTGTGCCTGCGCGATCTTGATGGCCAGGAACGCTTCCCTCAGCTTGCCGGAATACGACGTGGTTTCGCCCAAATAGTAGCGTTCCGCATACTGTTGGGTGATGGTCGAACCGCCCTGACGGCTGCCTGTGGTCAGATTCGTATACAGCGCTCGCGCGATGCCATACAGATCGATGCCCTTGTTGGTGTAGAAGGAACGGTCTTCCGACGCGACGATGGCATTGCCCACATAATCCGGCAATACCGCACAGTCGATGATTTCGCGGTTCTGTTCCGCGTAGCTGCCAATTTCCGTAGTGCCGTCGGCATAGTAGACGGTGGTTTTTTCGGCGAGGGCGAACTTTTCCGGTTCGGGGATTTCCGTGGTGATATACATGTATGCGAACAGGCCGATTCCTGCCGCGAGCAGCGCTGCGAAGATGCCGAGTGCCCACTTCAGCACGAGATGCTTGCGCTTGTTCTGCTTTTTCTGAGGTCCGTTGGCGCGGTGCGATCCGTGGTTCTGCGGCTTGGGCGCGCTATGGGATGCGTTGCTGCGATTGCTGCCGGCGCCGCCGCTGCGGGCGCTTCTTGAGCGTGAGCTTACGCTTCGTGTGTGTGAAACCATAGGTTCCACCGTAGCTGATTGACTTGAGAAATCAGGTGAAAATGGGGTGAGTTTGCCCTTGGGAGGGCATTTTTTGCGCAGCTCTTTTACAAATCGACAGTTTGTGGGTCGTTGTCTCAATATCGGCTTATTTTCAGGGTTTTATCAGTTTTTCAGGTGCCTTTTCGCTGTTTCGCAGGTATGCTTGAAATTTGGTACCTGTGAAACGCATATATGCATATATATAACAGAGGAGTCGTTTACAGATGAGCATTCGTGTAGCTATCGCTGGCGTTGGCAATTGCGCTTCTTCGCTGGTGCAGGGCGTTGAATACTACAAAGACACGAAGGACGAGGATAAGATTCCCGGTCTGATGCACAATAATTTCGGCGGATATCGCGTGCGTGACATTGAATTCGTCGCCGCATTCGATGTGGACGCGCTGAAGGTCGGCAAGGATCTGTCTGAAGCCATCGAAGCGTCGCAGAACAACACGATCAAATTCGCCGACGTGCCGAATCTGGGCGTCGAAGTGCTGCGCGGCCCGACCAACGATGGTCTGGGTGAATACTATCGCCAGATGATCGAAGAGTCCGACGCCGAGCCGGTCGACGTGGCCCAGGTGCTGCGCGACAAGAAGGTCGATGTGCTCGTTTCCTACCTGCCGGTCGGTTCCGAGCAGGCCGACAAGGCATACGCCCAGGCCGCCATGGACGCCGGATGCGCGTTCGTGAACTGCCTGCCGGTGTTCATCGCATCCGATCCGGAATGGGCTCAGAAGTTCCGTGACGCCGGTGTGCCGATCGTCGGCGACGATATCAAGTCCCAGGTCGGCGCCACCATCACGCACCGCGTGCTCGCCCGTCTGTTCGAGGATCGTGGCGTGCGTCTGGACCGCACGTACCAGCTCAACGTGGGCGGCAACATGGACTTCATGAACATGCTGCAGCGCTCGCGCCTGGAATCCAAGAAGATTTCCAAGACCCGCGCCGTCACTTCCGTGGTGCCGCACGATATGGATCCGCATAACGTGCATATCGGTCCGTCCGATTACGTGGCATGGCTTGACGACCGCAAGTTCGCGTTCGTGCGTCTTGAAGGCACTACGTTCGGCGATGTGCCGCTGAGCTTGGAATACAAGCTGCAGGTGTGGGATTCCCCGAATTCCGCCGGTATTGTGATTGACGCCGTGCGTGCCGCCAAGATCGCGCTCGACCGTCATCTGGCCGGCCCGATTCTGGCTCCGAGCTCCTATTTCATGAAGTCGCCGGCCGTGCAGCACGAGGATGGCGAGGCTCGCCGCTTGGTGGAGGAGTTCATCAAGGGCGAGGTCGAAGGCAGCGAAGAGCAGCTTGACGCCGATGTCGCCGCCTCCAAGGCAGCTGGCAAGGATGTGTGGCGCGCCTGATTTTTAGTTCGCCTGATATGAGGAATCCCCAATCTACCGTCGGTGGATTGGGGATTTTTAATTACGATTTGGAAACGATGCGTATCGTCACTTCTTGAGAAGGGGTTCGACCTGTTCCTCGTACGCGGTCAACGCGGTGTCGATCACATTGTGCATGTCGTAGTACTTGTACGTGCCCAGACGGCCGCCGAACACCGTCTTCGGCTCGGCCTTCGCGAGCTCCTCGTACCTCGCGTACAGCGCCTTGTCGGCCTCCGTGTTGATCGGATAGTACGGCTCGTCGCCACGCTCGGCGAAACGGCTGTACTCCTCCCATACCACGGTCCTGTCGGGATTCTGCGAGGCGGCGCGCTCCGGATTGAAGTTCTTGAACTCGATCGCGCGCGTGTACGGCACGTCCGCGTCGGAGAAGTTCATCACCGGGCAGCCGAAATGGTCGCCCTCGTCGTAACGCACCTCCTTGAAGTCGACCGTGCGCCACTTGAGCTCGCCCAGCGAGTAGTCGAAGTAGCGGTCCACCGGGCCCGTGTACACCACCGGCACGCCGGCCGCGGCCAAAGCCGCCTTGTTGTACGGCTGGGACCCGTCGAAGAAGTCGGTCTCCAGGGTCACATGGATGCGCGGATCGTCGATCATGCGCTCCATCCACGCGGTGTAGCCGTCGGCCGGCAGGCCCTCCCACGTGTCCTTGAAATAGCGGTTGTCGTAGTTGAAGCGCACCGGCAGGCGGTTGATGATGCCCGCTGGCAGGTCCTTCGGATCGGTCTGCCACTGCTTGCCCGTGTAGTTCTTGATGAACGCCTCGTACAGGGGGCGGCCGATCAGCGAAATGCCCTTGTCGTTGAGGTTCTGGGGATCCTTGCCCGCCAGCTCGCCGGCCTGCTCGGCCACGAGCGCCTTGGCTTCGGCGGGCGTGTAGTGCGCGCGGAAGAACTGGTTGATGGTGCCCAGGTTGATCGGCAGGGGGTAGACCTCGCCGTCGTGCGTGGCGTACACGCGGTGCACGTAGTTCGTGAACGAGGTGAACCTGTTCACGTAGTCCCACACGCGCTTGTTGGACGTGTGGAACAGGTGGGCGCCGTACTTGTGGATCTCCGCGCCGGTCTCCTCGTCCATGTAGCTGTACGCGTTGCCGCCGATGTGGTCGCGCACGTCGATGATCTCCACGCGCACGCCGAGCCTCTCCACGGCCTGCTGGGCCACGGTCAGGCCGAACAGGCCCGCGCCCACGACCACCAGATCGGGATATTCCACCGCTTCAGTCATAAGAACAACCTTCCGAACTTAAAACAAACACACAATATTCGTGTGCGATTCCTCATCAAGCATACCCGTCCGCCCTCCTTAACGCGGGATGCTCATGGGGAAGCGGCATTTTGACGTTTGATTTCCCTGTGTCGCTGGTCGTGGGGCTGGCTGCTTCACGGATCATGGCATGGTCTGTGTGGTTCGTGCGCGGCCTGTGGCGCGGGTTGCGCTGCGGTTCGTGCGGCTTGCGGCGCGGTTCGGTCCGGGCATGGTGTACACTGGTCTTTGCCTCCGCGTGGCGGTACGTTACCCAACTCCCCCAGGGCAGGAATGCAGCAAGGGTAAGTGGCCTCTTCCGGGTGCGTGGAGGTTTTCTTATATCTTCATGCCATTCGCGCATACCGTAGAGCCAATGCCGTATTCTCGATGATTATGACCGACGAATTCAAGCCAATCATCCGAGACCCGCACAAGTCCGCGAATATGCTGGAACAGCCGGTCGCGTCCGTTCCCGTGCCGCAGCCGCCGTCTGATCCGATCGAACAGGTGCTTTCCCCACGTGAAGTGAGCGAAGGGCTTGCCAAAGCCGATCCGCTGACCCGTCATCCGCGCGTGTCGAGCATTATGCTCAGCGTGGTGTTCGGTCTGCTGCTGCTTGCCGCCGCGGTGGGCGTCTGGTGGTTGGGCGTGCGCACGATGGAAGGCCAAAGCTATGAAGACATGGTCTGGTCGAAATTCGATGCGGCCCTGCCGGGATGGCTGGAACCGGTCGTGCATGTTTTCACCATTTCCACCGTTGTAATCGCAACAAGCGCGATTATGTCGATAATCGCCCTCGCCGTACTTATCGTAAGAAAACGATGGCTGTTGATTGCTCAACTGGCGGTATTCGGCGGAATCTGCTTTGCCGCAGCAGAGTTGCTGAAGCCGCTGCTGCCACGTCCGTACTTAATCAATCTGGAATCAAATCCCAATAATTCCGCGCCTTCCGGGCATGTCATACTCGCCGCCGCGGCAGGAATGATCCTACTATGCGCCGTGCCTCGCGTATGCCGTGCGCTCGTTGCCGTGATCGGCTGGCTGTATGCGGTACTCGTCGGATTGTCGGTGATTGCGGGACAGTGGCACCGGCCGACCGACGTGATCATGGCGTTGCTGATCGTCGGCGGAGTGGCAATGATCACGCTTGCCGCGACGTTTGCGAACGGCATGGATGAGCCCGGTTCGCGTGCGTCGTCGCCTTCCGTGCAGATCGTCGGCAGCGTGCTGTTGACGTTCGGCGTGCTCGGCACCCTGTATGGCGCATACATTATTTGGCAGATTCAGCCGGGACTTGCGATGAGTGCGGAATGGACGAATTCTGGTGCGCACCTTTCCACGGTGATTCTGACGGCTTCCGTTGCGTCGTTGGTGTTCGGGCTGGTGTTGACCATGCGTCAGCTGACCGCCTCGCCATTGACGAAACTTGGGCTTGTCGGCGCACCTCCGGCCCCTCCGAAACGCTGACGGCAAAACGTACGATCACGCCGAAAATTTCCGGCACCGGTCGCTCGCGCCACACGGACGGTTTGCCAACTGCATACGGTCAGTGAGTATTATTGCGTTGCAAACGCTAGTAATAAGGAGTGGCTATGGCTACCGGCAGCAAGCTCGTGATTGTGGAGTCTCCCACCAAGGCCAAGAAAATCGGTGGGTATTTGGGCTCCGAATATACGGTGATGGCCTCGGTCGGCCATATTCGAGATCTTGCGCAGCCGAGCCAGGTGCCGGCCGCCGACAAAACCAAATTCGGCAAGTTCGGCGTTGACGTGGAAGACGGATTCAAGCCGTACTACATCGTCGATGGCAGCAAGAAGAAAACCGTGTCCGAGCTGAAAAGCGCGTTGAAAAAAGCCGACACCCTGTACCTCGCAACCGATGAGGATCGCGAGGGAGAGGCCATCGCCTGGCATCTGGTACAGACGCTCAAGCCGAAAGTGCCGGTTAAGCGCATGGTGTTCCACGAAATCACGAAGGAAGCCATCAAAGCGTCGCTTGACAATACTCGCGACGTTGACGACGACATGGTCGACGCCCAGGAAACCCGCCGTATTCTGGACCGCCTGTACGGCTATGAGCTTTCTCCGGTGCTGTGGCGCAAGGTTGGGCCGGGTCTTTCCGCGGGCCGTGTGCAGTCCGTCGCCACGCGTTTGATCGTGGAGCGCGAGCGCGAGCGTATGGCGTTCGTGCGTGCCCCGTATTGGGATGTCACCGCAACGTTGGAGGCGCCGGATGCCGATGGCAATAATGTTGCGTTCGAGTCTCGTATGGTGTCGTTGGGTGGCCGTCGTTTGGCTGGTTCCAAGGATTTCGGCGCCGATGGCAAGCTGACTGCGGCCGGTGCGAAGGATCAGGTCGTGCAGTTGGACGAGGCGCAGGCTTCCGCGATTGCGCAGGCATTGGAATTTGCAACGTTTACTGTCGCGTCGATGGAAACCAAGCCGTACCGTCGCCGTCCGGTTCCACCGTTTACCACGTCCACCTTGCAGCAGACCGCCGGCAATCGTCTCGGCATGAGCTCGCGTCAGACCATGCGTGCTGCGCAAGGATTGTACGAAAACGGCTATATCACCTACATGCGTACCGATTCGGTGACGCTGTCGCAAGAGGCGATCGCAGCCGCACGCGAAGCGGTCGTCAAGCATTTCGGCGAAAACTATCTGTCGGACGCGCCGAAACAATATGCCACAAAGACGGCAGGCGCGCAGGAAGCCCACGAATGCATCAGGCCGGCGGGCGCGAAATTCCGTGACCCTGCGGAAATCGCAAGCAGAGTGCCGGCCGACCAGCTCAAGCTGTACACGCTGATCTGGCAGCGCACGCTTGCCTGCCAGATGGCAGACGCAACCGGTTCCACGGCGACCGTGCGACTGTCCGCACCGACCGAATCGAATGGGGAAGCCATGTTCCAGGCTTCCGGCACTGTCATCGAATTCCCCGGCTTTATGAAGGCGATCGGTGAAGGCCGCCGCGCATCCGCCGAATCGAAGAAGGGCGATGCTGCTGGAAGCGTTGAACAGGCTGCGCAATCCGGTAAATCCAGCAAAGCGGATAAGAAGTCGGATGACAATGTGTCGCTTCCGCCGATGAATCCGGGCGATGCGCTCGCCGCGGTGGCGGTTGGTGCCGACGGACACGAAACTCAGCCTCCGGCGCGTTACACCGAAGCGTCGCTCGTGAAAACGTTGGAACAGAAGGAAATCGGCCGCCCGTCCACGTATGCGAGCATTATTTCCACGATCATCGATCGCGGGTACGTGTATGAGCGCGGTCGTGCGTTGATTCCGTCGTGGCTCGCGTTCTCCGTGGTCAAATTGCTGGAAACGAAGTTCCCGCGGTATGTGGATTACGAGTTCACTGCCGATATGGAAAGCGGTCTTGACCAGATCGCGAGCGGTCAGGAGACCGGCAGGAATTGGCTGACCCGCTTCTATTTCGGTTCCGGTGAGGGTGCCGCGCAGTCTGCGGACGAGGCGCATGCCGGTTTGCAGCAGCAGGTCGCGCAGTTGGGTGAAATCGACGCTCGCGAGATCAATACGATTGAGATCGGCGACGGTTTGCATGTGCGCGTCGGTCGATATGGCCCGTATTTGGAGGATATGAACCATCTGGATGATGAGGGCAATCCGAAGCGTGCCTCGCTGCCGGATACGCTCGCTCCGGATGAGCTGACGGTGGAAGTCGGTCATGATTTGATCGAGAATCATTCCGGCGGTCCGCGCGCTCTTGGCGTCGATCCGGTTTCCGGAGGCACCGTTGAAGTGCGTAATGGTCGTTTCGGGCCGTATGTTGCGCTGGTGATGCCTTCTGCCGATGCCGGCGATGCTGGTGGTGCTGCCGAGGGCGCTAGTGAGAAGCCGAAGCGCGGCAAGGGTGCGAAGAAAGCCGCTGCCGATCGCCCGAAGATGGCGTCGTTGTTCAAGACGATGAGTCTGGAATCGTTGACGTTGGATGATGCGTTGCGTCTGCTGAGCTTGCCGCGTGAAGTCGGTTCGTATGAAGAGGTGGATGCGCAGACCGGTGAAGTGCAGACGGTTACCGTGCAAGCCAATAATGGTCGTTACGGTCCGTATTTGACGAAGACCGGTGCCGATGGCAAGTCGGATACGCGTTCGCTTGCTTCGGAAGATGAGATTTTCACGGTTGATTTGGATAAGGCGAAGGAACTGTTCGCCCAGCCGAAGTATGGCCGTGGGCGTGGCCGTGGCGCTGCGAAGCCGCCGCTGCGCGAATTGGGCGTCGATCCGGAAACGCAGAAGCAGGTGACCATCAAGGAAGGCTTCTACGGCGCGTATATCACCGATGGTGAGACGAATCGTACGTTGCCGAAGCAGTATGCTCCTGAGTCGATCGAACCGGCCGAGGCGTTCCGTTTGCTGGCTGAGAAGCGTGCGCAGGGCCCGTCGAAAAGGCGTGGACGTAAGACCGCCGCCGGCAAGGGCGGGGCTAAGAAGGCTGGTGCTGCCAAGGCTTCTAAGACTTCCAAGGCGGCTTCCGTCGATAAGGCTCGTGCCGATCGCCGTACCAAGGTGCGCGAGTTGGCCGATAAGGGTTGGGCCAACACCCGTATCGCCAAGGAGATCGGTTCCACGCCGACCACGGTGAAGGCCGATGTGGAATGGCTTGCCGCCAACGAAGGCTACACCCGTCCCGCCGTAGTTCCCGCCCGGTGATGAACAGTCCGGTGGACTGTTCGTAGCAGTGAGCAGCGGTAGCGTTGCGAACGCCGCAATGTAGAGTGATGAATATGCAAGGCATATTCATCTCCTTTGAAGGTGTAGACGGCGTCGGCAAAACCACGCAGGTTGAACGGTTGCGTGCGTACGTTGAGGCGCAGGGGCGCGAATGCGTGGTCACGCGCGAGCCAGGCGGTACTGTGCTTGGCGTGGCGATTCGCGAGTTGCTGCTTGGCGGCGTGGAAGGTTCCGATGCGGATATCGCTCCGCGTGCGGAGGCGCTGCTGTTCGCCGCTGACCGTGCCCAGCATGTTGCCGAGGTGATTCGCCCTGCACTGGAACGCGGTGCCGTGGTAATTACCGATCGGTACCTTGATTCTTCTCTTGCATACCAGGCTGGCGGCCGCGAATTGACGGCAGGTGAAATCCGCGACTTAAGTATGTGGGCAACGTGTGAGCTATTGCCGAATCGCACGTATCTGCTGGATCTTGACCCTGTGCAATCGCATGCACGACTGCAGCATGATGAAGATCGCATGGAATCCGCGGGAGACGATTTCCAACGTCGTACACGGCAGGCGTTTCTTGACTTGGCAAAGGCGGAATCGCAACGCTTCCGCGTGATTGATGCCGGCCAATCCATCGATGAAGTATGGGCGCATATTCAGTCTGATTTTGCGCAAATCAGCCAAACGAAAACTTTCCAATCGGAGGCCGCCCAGTGAGCGTGTGGGATTCGATCGTCGGCCAGCAGCAGGTTGTCGAACAACTCAAAGCCATCGCAAGTGGCGATCCGAAAGCCATTGCGCAATCCTGGCTGATTTGCGGTCCTCCGGGATCGGGTCGTTCCAATGTGGCGCGCGCGTTTGCTGCGGCGTTGGAGAGCCCCGATCATGGTCTTGGCGACGAGCCGACCAAAGCCGCGCAGCAGGTGCTTGCCGGCACTCACCCCGACGTGACCGTGCTGGCCACCAACAAAGTGACCATCGGCATCGACGAGGTGCGAAACATCATCACTACGTCCGAGCAGATGCCAAGCACTGCGCCGTGGCGCATCATCATTATCGAAGATGTCGATCGCATGCTGGAACGCACCACCAACGTGTTGCTCAAGGAGATTGAGGAGCCGAGTGAGCATACGATTTGGCTCTTGTGTGCGCCGAGTGCGCAGGACGTGTTGCCGACGATTCGCTCGCGCACTCGCATCGTCAATCTTGCCGTGCCCTCCACGCAGGCGGTGGCTGCATTTCTGGAGCAAAATGGCGGATTCGAGCCGAAAATCGCGGTGCGTGCCGCACGTCTTGCAGAAGGGCATATCGGCATCGCGCGCTTGTATGCGAAGAATGAGCAGGTGATGTCTGACCGCGACGAGCTGATTGTGGGCGTGCTTGGATTGCGTCGCGCGTCGGATGCGGTGCTGCTTGCCGGCAATCTTATCGACAATGCGAAGGCGCAGGCCGAAGCGGAGGTGAAGGTCAAAGCGGCAGAGGCGGAAGCTGATTTTCGCAGAGTCAATGGGCTTGGGGCGAAGGATCGTATTCCTCCGAAGCTGCGTGGCGCATACAATGCGATTGCCAAAAAAGACGAGCTGAAGCGACAGACCACGCGCCTTACGCGTGACGTGCTCGACCGTGCGTTGAACTCGATTGCCAGTATTTACCGTGATGTGGCTGTGTTGCAGAACAATGCCGAGGATTCGGTGGGGCTGATCAATTTGGAGAATCGTTCGTCGATCACCGAACTGTCGGTGCGGCTTACGCGTGGGGGAGCGGTGCGGCGGCTGGAGGATATTGCCGTTGCGCGTCGCCGCCTGGCCGGCAATGGCAATCCCGTACTGGTCTTTGAAGCTCTCTTCTGCTCCCTCATCGCCAGCTAGGGCTAGCGGCGTTGGCACATACTGTTTTCCGAGGGCGGATTCTTCCAGCGGGTGGGAAAATGGTTGTTTGGCTGTATGATTCTGGCTTGCTATCGTGCGATAACTGCCGGCAAAATTGCAAAAATTGCGATTTAGCGCTGGCAGTTGGTGGATTCGCGGACGATGAGTTGCGGCGCGAGTGAGATGTGCGCGGGGCTGCCGGGGGCGTCGTTGAGTAGGCGTAGCGCTTCGGAGACGATTTGTTTGAACGGCGGGCGCACGCTGGTCAGCGCCGGCATGGTGGTGCGTGCAATCGGCGAATCGTTGTAGCCAACCACCAGCACATCTTGAGGCACGTGAAGCCCGAGCGAATGCAACGCCACCATCACACCGAATGCGATCGCATCGTCGGCGCACACCACTGCCTCCGGCTGCACGAGCGGCTCGGAAAACAGTCGCATGGCGCAGTCGAATCCGCGCTGCACGCTACGGTCTCCGAACTTGTTCCATTCGGTTTCGGTGGCAAGATGGCGCGCTCGCATCTGCGTGTGGAACATGGCGAACAGTTCCGCCGATTCGAAGGAGATTTCCTTGCCGGCCATGTATGCCACGGATGCGATGCCACGTTCGGCCAAATGCCTGATCACGATTTCCATGGCGGCGTTTTCGTCGATGCTCACCATGGATGTGCGGGATGAGCATCGACGGCCGCCCACCTGCACAATCGGCAATGTGGAGGCGTAATGTTCAAGTTCCTCGGAAAGGTAGGCTCCCCAGGCGGGCAGTACGATCAGCCCGTCAACATGGCGGTCCACCAACGATTCGATGCGTTGGATCTGCGTGGCCTGATCGCCGCCGATGCCGAGCAGCAGTTGCTGCGAATCCACGTCGATGACGGGTTCGATTTCGTCAAGCAGTTGCGCGCAGAACGGGTCGGTGGCGGTTGGAATCACCAGTCCGATGGTGTTGGTGACGGTGCTGCGCAATGCGCTCGCCGCATAATTGACCGAATAGTTGAGGTGTGCCGCGGCGGCTCTCACACGTCGTGCGATGTCGTCGTCTTTGGTGCGTTTCCCGGAAAGCACGCGGGAGACGGTGGCGATGGAGACGTTGGCCAGCGCGGCGACGTTCGTGATTGAACTGTTCGTCGAAGTAGCCGAAGCCGAGGCGTTGTCGGTTGTGCGTGCCATGCTCTCCTCCCAAAATCATTCGAAGTATTGGATTATTCGAATTGCTGCCGTGTCTCAATCGCGTATTCAGGAATAAAACAGCCACCCGTCGAATGCGGCAGGTGGCTGAAGCAAGTATCGCAATCATGCATATGGAATTGCGATCGCATTGCGATTTCATAACTGAAGATTGTTGAATATCTTGCGAAATCCTCGAAAATCTTCAGAAAAGAAGATCACTCGGCGTTGACGAGGATGTTCAGCAGGTTGTCTGCCACGGTTTCGTCGTCGGCACCCTGCACATCGATGACCACGGAATCGCCCTGCTTGATGCCCAGGCCCATGATGGACAGGATGGAGCCTGCCGGAACCGGGTTGCCGCCTTCCTTGGCGATGGTGACGGTGCAGCCGGAAGCGGTGACGGCCTGGGAGAACTGTGCGGCCGGACGAGCGTGGATACCGACGGGATCGTTGATGACGGTGGTGCGGGTTGCCATGATGGACACTCCTTTGAGTCGTTATTGTTGATTGTTTTCTGTTGTGTTATTTGAAAGTCGTGCTGCTTGCCGAGCGAAATGCATCGGTGCGCCGCTGGTGATTACTATAGCACTTTTCCACGAAACGCAGAAAACGTTTACTGGTTGTGTGTTGCGGTTTAAAGCGTGTATACTGTGGGCAGGCTGAAAATGATTTACCGGCAAAGACGGTGGAAATCATTGCGGTAACTCAACGCGCAAGGCAGGCGCGGAAATCACAAGAACACGTTCGGCTCGCGTTCCTTTCGCGAGCAAACAACAAACGCAAACGACAAAACAAGGAAACAGGTCAAAGGAGTTCACATGATCATCAAGGGTGTTGGCATTGGTCGCGGCGTTGCAGTCGGCCCGGTCATCCGTATGGCGCAGCCGCTGCCGGAACCGTCGGACGCCCCGCGTGCGGAAGGCATTGCCGCCGAAAGCGAAATCGCCCGCGTGGAAAAGTCCCTCGCACTGGTGAACGCCGACCTGAACCGTCGCGCCGAAGAGGCCGCCAATGGTGACGAAGGCGCCAAGCAGGCCGCTCCGATTCTGCAGGCCATCGCCATGTTCGCTTCCGATCCGTCGCTGGCCGAATCCATCAAGGGGCTGATCCAGCAGGGCAAGACCGCCGAACGCGCGGTGCTCGAAGGCTTCGCCGCGGTGGAAGACATGTTCCGCGCCATCGGTGGATATCAGGCCGAGCGTGCCGCCGATCTGCATGATGTCGGCCAGCGCGTGATCGCCGACCTTATGGGCGCTCCCGCACCGGGCCTGCCGCAGAGCGAAACCCCGTTCGTGCTCGTTGCCGAAGATCTTTCCCCCGCCGACACCGCGGCGCTCGACATGAGCAAGACCCTCGCCATCGTCACTTCGCAGGGCGGCCCGACCTCGCACACCGCCATCCTGGCCCGTGCCCGCGGCATCGTGGCGGTTGTTTCCGCAGCCGAAGCCGAGAATCTGACCGACGGCACCACCGTGGTCGTCAATGCGGCCAAGGGCGAACTGGTCGTCGACCCGACCGAAGAGGAGATCGCCGCAGCCGAAGCCGCCAAGTCCCGCGCGGCCGCGGCCAAGGAACTGCGCGGCAATCCGGGCTCCACCAAGGACGGCCACCTCATTCCGCTGCTCGCCAACGTGGGCAAGCCGGCCGACGCAGCTAAGGCGCTGGAATATGGCGCTGAAGGCGTTGGTCTGTTCCGTACTGAATTCCTGTTCATCGGCAACTCCGAGCCGCCGACCGTCGAAGAGCAGACCCGCGCTTACACCGAGCTGTTGAGCCAGTTCCCGGGCAAGAAGGTCGTAATTCGTATGCTCGATGCCGGCGCTGACAAGCCGCTGCCGTTCCTCACTCCGGAAGACGAGCCGAATCCGGCTCTCGGCCTGCGCGGTCTGCGCACCCTGCGCGCCCACATGGACGTGCTCGAAGGCCAGCTCAAGGCGCTCGCCGCAGCCGATGCTGCCACCGACGCGAACCTGTGGGTCATGGCCCCGATGGTTGCCGACCAGCATGAGGCTGACTATTTCGTGAAGCTTGGCAAGAGCTTCGGTCTGAAGTTCGTGGGTGCGATGGCTGAAGTGCCGTCGATCGCGCTTATGGCCGATAAGGTGGCCGACGTGGCCGACTTCGTGTCGATCGGCACCAACGATCTGACCCAGTACACGCTGGCCGCCGACCGTACGCTCGGTTCCGTTGCCAACTATCAGACCGCCTGGCATCCGGCGGTGCTGCGTGCCATCAAGATGATCTGCGAC
>ENA-OXOI01000114-OXOI01000114.1-human-gut-metagenome-genome-assembly--contig:-NODE-114-length-15020-cov-15.531507_pt1 | contig 15020 bp, 14 predicted proteins | sample MGYA00249766_ERZ652501 | MGnify/ENA primary metagenome ERZ652501 (study PRJEB26925, sample SAMN05826637) | human gut metagenome | biome: ENVO:2100002; feature: ENVO:00000062; material: ENVO:00002003...
TACGAGATCTGCGCATGTCTCGTGGGCTCGGAGATGTGTATAAGAGACAGACGTAGACCTGTCCATACGTGGTTTAGAGGGCTTTGTTAACAAGTTCGTCCGTGACGCAGAACAGCCGCATCCGTATCTGAAACGCTTGAGTGATGCTATCACTGAGTACCGTCTGGCAGTTTCTGACCTCCTGATGATTTTAAATCAGTGCTTTAACGAGGTGGAGGTTGTCGAATCGCAGACAGGCCTCATTGATGAGGACGTCTTCGCAAACTTCTCTTTCCATTAAGGCTTCTCAATGAAAGTCACATGGAATAGTGATAGTTACGCCCGATTTTTGGAACCGGTCTTCAGAGTAATGCCTGATCTGGAGACCTCCTTACTTACTGATTTCGTGAGTTTTAAGAACGGGTTTTACCCGGACGTTTTTGGCAAAGATGGCCCCTATACCGCACCTGGTTCTGTAGTATCCTCTCGTGTTTACCACGTCCATCTCTTATTCACCAAGCAAGAACGAAAAAGCCACCGAAACAGGTTCAACTGTACAAGCGATCGCGCCCTCGTTTACACCCAGCACGCCAAGTTACAGGACGTATATAGCCTGTTGGCCATCTTCCCAAATAATGCTCACAACACGGCAAATGACAATGGAATAATGAATGACATTGCCAAATACGCTGAAGCCTTTCAGAAATTAACAAACCCGTAGTTACCTGCAGCCCCATGCCTTTCTCATTCTTAGCGTGGTTCCATTACGATAATTTTTATATTTTTTAGGCACTTAATCTAGTCTTTGCGCGTAAGCATAAATATACAAGGAATAACGGTACAGAAAGCGGCATGCAAAATAACCACAAAATAACGAACATTCCATACACACCGCTATTCACGCCAATGTGACGATCCCAAAATGGTTTGGTCATTATCTTAAGGGCTAGTTTCTCCGAAGTATAATATGAGAATGGGTACAGAACGGCGCTTAAAACTAGATATGTAACCACAAATGGCATATAAGGAACATAGGCAGGAAAAATGAGTCCGTCATTCATATCGCGCACTATAAAATAGATCAGATAGCCATAACCACACCATCCCCATAAGCAGTGCCGTAAATAATATTTTAAGGTCATCATCTATGATTCCTTCATAGCTATACCATTAAAGCTATCATATCATGAATTGACGAAGTACCCCCTTCGACACCAGGCGGCATCGAGACAGCCAAAGATGCAAACATGACTGAACTGGCACCGGACAACGATGGGACATAACGCATAGACAAGGGTGATGTCGCAAACAAACAAGCGGGAAAATGCACTGCCCTGATGACTAATTTTCAAAAAAAAGCCTTTCTATGATTCCATACTTGGTAGGTATGGAATCATTAGACAAAAGAGGGTATTTTAGGTTGATCTCAATAAAAACAATGCCTAATATACTGTATATAAACACAGTATAAAAAGCGTCATACAGTGGCCGGACTATGAAAAACACGTTTGACAGAGCACGCGCAGCGGAAAACACGTCACAGGAAGCGATTACCTATCTGGATCGGGCATCGCAGATGGATGCCAGGTCGGTCTCGATGCAGGGTGTCGATCTGACTTTCGCCGACGCATTTATGTTATTCACTCGCTTATCATTATTGATAACTCGCCGCCGGCCCGAGATAGCTGTCCATTGTGTTTTGATACACGTACTCCCGCACATCGCTCAGGAAAAAGTAAGTAAGCTTAATAGAATGATGGTGAATCAACTGGTGAACCCGCTTATCCTTGAAGGGAAGATCGTGATGGGTCGCCGTGTTTTTTCCATCATGAAGCAATTCCTGGGCTGGTGTGCCTTCCAGGGGATTATCGAAACGTCGCCCCTGAATGATATTTCGCTGAACAAAGTTGCCGGCGGCGCGAAGACGACTCCGCGGGAGCGATGCCTGACTGATGCTGAGGTTTGGGTATTCTGGAATGTCTGGGACTATTTCGACGTATGCCCGGGCACGAAATGGGCAGCAAGGCTTTGCCTCGTTGCTGCCAGACGTCCCGATGAAGTGCTGCGGGCCAGAGTAAGCGAGTTCGACCTTAAACTTAATGTATGGAATCAAGGGTCTCGCAACAAATCGGCCCGGCCGCACACTCTTCCGATGAGCTCACTGATGCGGAAATGCGTGGAAGAATTGATCGATTATGGCGCCGGCAGCCAGTGGCTCGTCCCGTCGAACAAAAAGAAAGCTGATGCACCTATGTCAAAGGTGGCTATAGCCCAGGCGTTGAGACGGATTCTGGAGCGGCCGGAGCTGGTGGAAGTTGAGTCGTTTACCCCACGTGATCTGCGTAGAACGGCGCGCAGCTACTTCCCGGCGCTTAAAATTTCGCAGGAAGTATCACGTAAGATCATGAATCATAGTCTGGAAGGTATCGACCGCGTTTACGACCGATATGACTACATGGATCAGATGCGAGAAGCCCTTGAGAGCTTCTCATCGTACATCTCGTCGATTGTTGAGCAACCGGATTTAGAAGAAATCGACCACAAAATGAAGGGAGATCGCCTATCCACCGAGCTGATCAGAGTAAACTTCTCATAGCTTTTTAATTGCTTCGACAACCTGCTCAACACCATCTGTCTGGCTTGGAAAGCGATTTCTAAAAGCCTCGAGAACCTGACGTTCTTCGGGGGTTAGCGGCGCAATGCCTTCATCGCGTAAAAATTCTGCGAGTTCTGGCTGGCGAGCTTCAAGCACCATCATCATGAGCCGCACTGGATCTGCATTAAGCGCCTCAGCCAGTGGACGAACTTTATCGACCGGCAGCGGGATTTTTCCTGATTTAATCAGGGATAAGTTGTTCGGATTCTTGTAACCCATCTCACGGGAGATCGCCGACTGACTTTTTGGCGAGACAGTGATTAAAGAATCGATGTAGGCGACGTAACGAGCGGTCTTCTCATCGGCCATTGTCATTGTAGTTACTATCCTCGTGTGATCTTATTGTATGGTAAGTACTTACCGATATTACAGCAACGGCCAATATTGTAAAGTCTTACCGGCGGCTATTTGCAGGCACTTATTGTCCATAAATTACACAAAACAAGGCATAAACGAATATAACCCGGTACTTCTGTTGATTTTTTTGATTATTTTTGTTTAAGACATTACGATACATTTTTATTAACTTTTATATCAATAGGTAGTACCATCTCCTCCAAATGAAACCTGTTGATTAGGATGCTATTAATGGAAAAATTGTCATCTAATTTACTTGCTCTGAATGTAGGCAATGTTTTCGCGCTGACACACCTGGAGGCTGCTGAAGTACTATCTGAGTTACCCAATCGCCAGGTAAATGTCAGAGCGCGTGATGCGACGGTTTTCCGGTTCTCTCTGGAAAATGGCTCTTACACGCTGATCAATACTGGCGACCTCTCTTTCGCGGTTCGAATCAACTAAAATATACAACCCGCCTATAACTCATTGATCCCCTGCGCGAATTGCTACATTCCCTGTTCGCGCAGTGATATTTTCTTATATCAGAAAACAACTTGTTTACTCGATAAGGAAAGCACATGGCAACCAAACCCAGCAAAACTGTACTCAAAGAGGTACAGGACTTCCGCGATTCCGTAAAACGCGTCGTTGGTCTTCTTTCGGGAAAGAACATCCCTGTAGCTGAATGCGGAGATACAGCATACGTTCGCTACAATAAAAAGGGTGAGCCAGTCATGGTTAACATCCCATCCATACCAGATGATGCCAACCCTGCACTTATGAATGCGATACGTGGATTCCTTGATCACGAAGTTGGCCATCTCCTTTTCACAGACGAAAAAGTCGTCAAAAAAATGCGCAACACTAAGGCATTTGGTCTCTGGAACGCTCTGGAAGACGTCTACATCGAGCGTCGCATGAGTGAAGTGTTCGCCGGCAGCCGGCGGAACCTTCTGTCCACACGTAATCTCATGATTGACAAATATTTTAATCCCCATATTAAAAAGGCAGTTGAGATGTGCCGCGGGGATCAGCGAGAGCTGTTTCTAAAGTTCTTCCTTTGTCCTGTTCTCCGGGCATGGGATGGCCAACCAACCTTTGTAGATTTCATGGAGGAGCACTGGCGCCTCATCGATAAGCCTATTGCCGTTCTGAAAGAGTTCGGCGTCGATGAAGCTGTCCGTCGTATGGATAGCACAGAGGATTGCGTCAAGGTTGCTGCAGCCATGGCTAAGATCCTGCGAGAAATGACGGAGAAGCCAGAAGGCCCGTTGCCTGAGCGCGAGTCCTCTGCAACCAAAAAGAGCAAACCCGAGAAAAAGACCAAACCAGAGGAAGACTGTTCAGACGAGCCAGCTGCTGGACACGATACTGAGGCTCATGACGAAGAGGAGCCCGACAGGACACCAGACGACTTTAGCGCTGACGATGATGGTGATAAAAATCCAGACAAATCGATAGGTAAGTACATACCTAATGATGATAAAGATATAAATGATACAGAAAGTGATACTGGAGATAGAGATTCAGGCTGTGAAAAAGTTGATGACTTGCCTGACGGCGGAGAAACGGCAGTAGATGAGCCTGCTACAAGTCTGGGCTCGGATGCAGGGGAAGAAGTGGATGATGAAGGTGATTACAATCCATCCACGGATGATAGCGCTAAGGACAGGCCCGGCAGCTCCTCTGATGATAGCGAAGCTGTCGAGGACGGTGAAGGTGAAGGTAAGGCAGACAAAGACGGTGGCAAGGAGAAGGATGAAGAGGATCGTGACACCTCTGATGAAAGCGATGCCGGCTTTGCCCCACACGCTGACGATATGTCTCTTGATGATGCTCTCAAGGCATTAGAAAACGTCGATGAAGAGATAGGTTCTTCCACCGAAGATGCGCTGGCGTCGGCGATCAAGTCGGAGCTGGCCAGCGCATCATTATCTGATTACCGGCCATACAATCGCTCCTACGACTTCCTGGGGCCAATTGACGAGGCGGAAGGGCATATTATGCGCGCCAGAAAAGCTTTCGGCGCAATCCCTATGTATTCGCCCGTAGATCGCTACCGCATTGTTCCAGAGGGCAGAAAACTGTTTGAGATTAAGGTGGAGAAGCATCTGTCTTCCTCGGTGTCATCTACCTTGGCCAAAGACCTGGAGCGCGCGATTGCCAGTCGCAACCGTGTTCAGTTCATCCCTGGCCAGCGTCGTGGACGCGTACATGGGGCGAGTCTTTACCGACTGTCGATGAATGACGATCGGGTATTCCGGAGAAAAGAAGACCACAAGGCAGTGAACGCGTGCGTTCAACAGGTCATCGATTTGTCAGGTTCAATGGGCGGCCGCAAAATCGAGCTCGCGCTGGCATCCGCATACACACTGGCTGACGCCCTAGATCGTATCCACGTGCCGAACGTCATAACCGGCTTCACTACGTATGGCAATCCGGATGTAGCAACTATGTCGAAACGTGGGTTTAGCCGCTTTGAAGCGCTTATGCTGCCGATTATTAAAAACTGGCATGAAAAAGCGAACTCCCCAGAGATACGTGCTCGTATGGGCTGTGTGGCGGAGACTTTCCCCCTGCTAAACAACGTTGATGGCGAGAGCATCGCACAGCTGGCTTCTCTGTTTGCAGGGCGTATGGAAGACAAGAAGATCATGATTGTGCAGAGCGACGGCGCCCCATGCGCTGCGGGAGATGGCTTTAGCAACCATCTGCGCTCTGTAACGAATGACATCGAAAGCACAAGTGACATCAATCTGTTGGCCATTGGCATTCTAACGGACGCGCCGCGCCGGTATTACAAAAACTATGCGCTAGTGAATAAGGTCGAAGAGTTGGGTACGTCAGTTGTCAGCGAGTTATCTCGTATCATTTTAGAGTAAATCTTGCGCCCTACAAAATAAGTAACCAGTTACTATAAAGCCTGATACATTTGTATAGAATAGAGCCCAGAAACGACAACAAGTAAGGAAAAACACATGACCGCGACTGCGCTACCACAAGACGCCCACTCTGATGCCGTCACCTGCAAATGGTGCGGAAAATCCTTCCATCACCTCAAATCCCACATTTCGATGGGACGTTGTGAAGGCATTCCGGAAGAAGCCAAAGGGCTTGGTGTGGATGACGTAGTGAAAATGTACACCACAGCATTCCCCGGGGAACCAACGCTGTCTCCAAAGGCCATTGAAGCGTTAAAGACGAAACGCTCCGAGAAGGCTAGTGCAGACGGCAAAATCGCGGATATCAGCGCCCACCCTGGCTATGCAGGTACAGTCGAATACAAAACTGAGCTTGTCGCCGCGCACGAGCTGCTTGGCCTGACTATTAAGGAGCTTGGCACGCCCCGAGGGAAACCACTTCAGGTGACGGTCAATATCAACACGCCATATCCGGAGTTCGTGCCAGAAGTGAAAGCCGGCTATGTATACGGCGACTTCGATCTGATTAAAGACATCTTCATGATGCTGGAGATCGGCATTCCAGGTTATCTATGGGGTCACGCTGGTACGGGGAAAACCTCTCTGCCGACCCAGCTTTGCGCGCTCCTGAACCGCCCGGTTATCCGCTCACAGCATACTGCATCAACTGAGGAAGCCCATATTACGGGCCAGATTCTGGCGCGAGAAGGCACAACCTACTTTGAACCTGGGCTTCTGTCGCTGGCGATGAAGAACGGTTGGGTCTATCTGGCAGACGAATACGATTTTGCATTCCCGCAGATTCTGGGGATCTACCAGCCAGTTCTGGAAGGCGAACCACTCGTAATCAAAGAAGCGACACCAGACTGGCGGCGCGTGGCTCCGCATAAGCGCTTCGCCTTCATCGGTACAGGCAACACTAATGGTTCAGGGGATGAAACGGGGCTTTATCAAGGAACGAACATCCAGAACGCCGCGAACTTCTCTCGCTTTGGCATCGTATCTCACGTCAAGTACATGAAGCCTGGTGCTGAGGTGAACATGCTGGTCGAAGCAGGAATCATCCGTGAATACGCCGAAAAAATGGTTAAGTTCGCCAATCTGGTACGAGACGGGTATGAGCAACACCTGATCAGCCAACCAATCGGCCCGCGTGAACTGCTTCTGTCCGCAAAAATCGGAATGATGCGAGGTGATTTCGCAGCCGGCATCGAGAAGTCATTCATCAATAAACTCCCCTCCACCTCTGCGCAAGCGGCGCGTGAAGTGGTTCAGAAAATCTTCGGTTAATCGTGCGTAAAGGTTGCTTTGGATCTCTTATCGCAGCTTCTGAAACTGGCGCGGCCTGTTTGTCATGCGCTCACAGGCCTGACTGCCACCAGGCAGCCAAAGGAGTTGCGATTTCGATATACGGGAAGTTCGTCGGCTTCCCCAACGACAAAATTAAGAAAAAACAGAAGGTAAAAACACATGAAAGCACTGATGGTCAGGACTGATTTTTCCCTGGGAGAATCAGCACTGAAAGCAGAGCACGCAGTAAAGGTAGCAAAGGAGGCTGGCTACACCGCGGTGATCTCTGCTGACACGATGAATATCGCCAGCGTTATCCCCCTGCAGCGAGCTGCTGGCGATGAGATGGCGGTGATCTGTGGTGTTAAGCTGAATGTTGTCGACGATCCAACATACGAGTACCGGGCTAAACTGGCTAAAGAGTCTAATGGATGTATGGAATCATTGGAGCGTGGACGTAACTACTGCTTCACCGCACTGATTAAAAACGAGCAAGGTTATCGCGACATTTGCGAACTAATGACTTTAGCCAATACCCGCGAGCAGTTTTACTTCGTGCCACGCCTGGCGCTCGACCAGTTGGCGGCTACATACGCTAAAGGCAATATACTGTTACTGACTTCGGATATCGGCAGCGTATTCCAGCGCCCGGACTTCGCTAAAATTATTAGTGCGCTGATTACTGCCGGCGGACGCGAGAATTTCTACAGCGTGGTTTATCCGCACCCTACGCCATTCTATGACCAGATCAACGTGCGAGCCATGAAAGTGGCAAGCGCACTGAAAATCGAGCCCGTAGCGTTTTACCCAGCTTATTACGAAGGGGTTGATGACGCTGATATCAAAGACATCGCCCACATGGTGATGAACAATATCAAAGTCGATCAGCCACACCGGCTGCGTATCCCCCACCAGCGCGACAATGCAATAAATGGTCGTCGTCATCTGCTGCAGGCTCTGAAAGAGTTTTCTGTCCGGATGGGTGTATCTGTGTCTGCCGCCATGGCTTCTACAACGCAGGACTCCATTGTTAAGGCGTGCGAATGGCGCTGGCACGAGATGGCGCCGGCGCTGCCAAAAATGGCAGAAGATGAGCCTGCAACGTTGATGAAACTGTCTGTCGCAGGGCTTCGAAAACGTCTCAGCAACAAAGAATTTGGCTACACGCCACCAGCTTCCGAGCACCGCGTTTATGTCGATCGCCTCAAGTATGAAATGGAGACGCTCACTCGCCTGGGATTCTGCGGTTATTTTCTGATGGTTCGCGATCTGATGAATCATAGTCGCGAGACTGGTATTCCGGTCGGGCCAGGTCGTGGTTCATCCGCCGGCTCTCTGGTGGCATGGTGCATCGGCATTACCAACGTTGACCCTATCCGTCATGGCCTGCTGTTCGAACGTTTCATTAACCCTGAACGTCTCGACTTGCCGGATGCTGATCTGGACTTTAGCCAAGCGCGGCGCCATGAGGTGATCGAGTATCTGAATGCCCGATATGGCGAAGAGTATGTTGCAGGCATTCCGAACTTCACTTATCTGGGCGCCGCTTCCGCGCTGCGCGACACAGCACGTATTTATGGCGTTGATGCGGCTGATATGGCGGTTTCCAAGGAGCTTAAGACCCTGGAGGATGACAGTCTGTCTCTGTCGGAGCTGCGCGAGCAGCTGGCCAGCCTGGACAAATACGCCACCAAACATCCGGACGCATTTAAGGCGGCGAGCAAGTTGCAAAACCTGATGCGTGGCTTCGGCCGTCATGCTGCAGGGATGATTGTCGCTGGCGTACCTCTGACGGAACGTACCCCAGTAGAGCGACGTGGAGACGCGCGTTGCATCGCATTCGATAAACGATACTGCGAGGCCATGGGGCTGATCAAACTGGACGTTCTGGGCCTGGCCACTCTCGATCTGCTGGATAGCGCAAAACGTTACATCAAAGAGAGCACCGGTAAGGACATCAACCTCGATGCCATCCCACTGGATGATCGCAAAGTACTTGATGGATTCGCCGCGGGGTATACGCAAGGTGTGTTCCAGCTTGAGTCCGGCCCCATGAGGAAGCTACTCAAAGATCTGGGTGGTGGTATCGAGCCAATGAGCTTCAAAACCGTTGTGGCCACAACTGCGCTTTTCAGACCAGGTCCAATTCAGTCAGGCATGTTGGACGACTATGTTGCTGTGGCCAAGGGCTTCATGCCACCGCAATCACTTCACCCGGTACTTGACGAACTGACTGCTGAAACAAACGGCGTCATTCTCTATCAGGAGCAGACGATGAACGCTACGCGACTGCTGGCTGGCTTTACCATGGCCGAAGCTGATGGCGTGCGTAAGGCGATCGGCAAGAAGGATATGGAAAAGATGAAGAGCATGGGCGAGAAATTCATCGTTCAGGCTCAGGCTGGGTGGATCGACGTCGTTATGGAGGATGGTACGGCGCAGCGCATACACCGCGCAGAACATTTTAAATGTGAAGATGGCAAGTTGCGGACAGTAGAAGAGGCGCTGGATGCCGGCGTTAAGCTGCCGATGGCAGTTGTTAGCGTGACAGGGTCACATCCTGGGTTATCTGAAACAAAAGCCAGTGAAATCTGGCAAGCCTTCGAGAAGAACGGTGCGTATCAGTTCAACAAATCTCACTCAGTAGCGTATTCGTTGATCAGCTATCAATCCATGTGGCTGAAAACGCATTTCCCTGCAGAGTTCTTCGCCGCAGCGCTCACCATTCTTGGCGAGGACAAGCACCAGGGACTGGTAAAGGATGCCTTAACCTATGGCATCCGCGTACTGCCACCCGACATTAATATGTCCTCGAATCGCATCGAGATCCGCACGCTCGAAGATGGCAGCCAGGTACTTTACGCCCCGTTCTCTGCGGTTAAAGGATGTTCTGAAAATGGGTGCCAGGCCATTATGCGAGCGCGTGAGAAAGTTGGTGGCAAGTTCGAGTCGCTGGCGCAATTTGAGGAAGCGGTCGAGAAGCGAGCCTGTAACAGCCGAGTACGTGAGTCTCTGCAAAAGGTTGGAGCATTCGCCTCTATTGAACCTGGCAGTATGCCGGCGACCGATCCGGAACGTCTGCGCGATCAGGCAGAGCTGATGGGCAATCTGGTGATCGATGCGGTGAAAGCTTCACGCCCATTTGAAATGAACCCAAAACGCTCTGCAGAGGTCAATGTGCTGATGACTCGCATGGCCGCAGAAATGGGTCTGGGCGATGAGTTGATACGACCAAGCATCGGCATTAAGCCAAAAATTATGGTCATACTCGACAATGCCAATGGCAATGATGCACGTACCGGCTACTTCATGGAGAACGGCTACGATGACTTCAAAGCCAAGTTGCTGGTTTCTGGTGACCTGCGTATGGGTGATTTGTATGTCACTGGCGTGTGTAAAAAGGTAAAGGATAAGGAAAAAGACTACACCAAAGATGAGATCGGCCAGTTTATCGACTTTATGCGGGAAGAGATAAATCTGGTTCGTCCAACCTACGTGCTGACGTGCGGCAGCCGGGCGACATCGCTGTTTAACAATAAGAGCAAGCCATCCGATCTTGTTGGGCGCAAAGAATATCTGCCAGACCTGGACGTGACCGTGTTCTATGGATTTAACCCGAATGTTTTGTACTTCCGTCCAGAGGAAGGAGAAAAGCTGGAAGCTATTCTGGCAGAGGTAGCGGAGACTATTAACAAATGAATAAAGGAAAACACATGAGCGCAGCGGATAAAATTGCTCAAGAGCTCACAGCAATACCACAGGAGTTTCAGGAGAAGGCGATTGAAGCCACTCTGCGATCCCAATTCTGGGAAATCATTGACTGCCCTGTCACGCTCGATCTGGCATTGGCGTTTGCAAAGCAGGATGGCACCGACCCTATTTGTCGATTACGGAAATGCGCGCGTGCGCTGGCATTAAAAACGCAAGATCCAAAGGCGTGCCAATATCTGCTGGAGATTTATGAATCTGACAAACCAGAAGAAGAGCTGGCTTCATTTAAAGCGTTCCGTGCCCGTCTTGTCCTGAAGGTGGCCAAGGAGTTCATGGAGGTGAGCAAGATAGGCGACGTCAGAAGATACCGGCTTAAGAGGCAGACAAGAGTCACGCTTTCAAATATTTTTGGCAAGAAAGTAGCATAGCTTTTAGGTCAGCCACGATTGGCTGACCTAAATAATAGCATTATTTCGCAACGTCAAATTTCGCACTCTCCGGTCCCAGAAGTCTCATCATCAAATTCACCTATAACTTTATCAGCCTTTTCTTGAAGCTTTCTTGATTCATCAATTAAATCAGACTCTTCCTTACTTATTTGCTTTCCTGATGCAAGTATATCCGCTCTGGCCTCTTCTAACACATACGTCATTCTTTCAATAACAGATGGATGGTCAAGAGTGCTATTTCGGCTTGTTTCCATTATCCCGAGATTAAGCATTACCCCCCAAACAGCAACATCTAAGGCGGATCTATACCAGCCAAATTTTACAATTTTTTGGGTCGCTAAAATGTCGGCTTCTTTCTCCTGCCTTCTCATCTCGCAGTTTATCTTCCGCTCTTCTTCATCACTCAATCCATCGACGTGATAATTAACATGCCTATAGTAAAGATGTGATAATTCATGAAGATAAATAAATCCAATACTATCCTCAGCTCTTCTATCTCTAATCACCTTATCTTGACCACTGAATGGGTATAGCTTTTCTATACCAGAACAAACACTACCAAATTTCTCCAATGGTATAAGTGGTGTAACAGGAGTATGATTTTGATTGTTCAACATCATTGTTCTATAGGAATTTCGAAGATAACTACTATAGGATTTCACACAAGGAGCCCAACGATTATCTTTCATAGTAAGAGTATCTAGCTCTGCTGTGTAAAAAATGACATCTAATAGAGAAGTAGTGAATGTTATTGAGGGAGAACCACTGCCCCATGTTGAAGAGGCTCCAGGGGTTGGTGAGGAATTATCGATATAAACGACCAATCTATTGGTAATATCTTTAAAAGGATCATTAACGTCATTAATTTTTTTATTTATCACCCCTATAATGTGTGCCGCCATATCTGCGGGTTGGACACCAGCTGTGGACATTCTACAAACAAGTATCAATACTATAAATAAAAGGCATCGTTTCATACCTCACCTCACTGCTCGTAAAGTTTTTTAATTCCTTCATATAGTCTCTGATCGTCTTTTGAATAGTCACTGATTTTTTTCTTTTTATTAATCATTTCTGAGTTCATAACCTGGTATTTATCAATACTCCCTGCTCCATACATTCTATCTGTTAATTTTATTTGAAAATTATGTAACTCCCCTATAGCTCCATTCATTTTATCAATTTCTTCTCCAGTCAACCCAGATGAAATTCTATTCCCATACTTATCGATTACAAACAAGGCATTAAGTAATGCTGACTCATCATCTATTTGAAGATTTGGTGCGCTCCCAATATTTACACTAAGAAACTTTGACTTTAAGCCTCCATTGTTTTGCGGGGTATTACTGGCTATCTTTCCGACATCGGATTGGGCAGGTTGGTCACTGTAATTTTCATAGGAAAACGGGTGCATAATCGAAAAAATTAATGAGGCTGCGCCAAAAAGAGCAAAAAATACGCCTGGAGCAATATTTTGCATTCTTATTGACCACGTACCAATGCCACCATCAAAAGAACCATTAGTAGGTAAAGCCTTATTGAATAATTTATATCCTAGCCAAATTGAGATGATCCCACCGACTGAGATCAACAATCTTTCAACCCCTCGAAAAACAATAACAACTAGCTCATTTTCAATGCTCATTTTCTTCCTCCCCACGCAAGATCGAGCCGCGCAGCTGCGCGGCTTAACGAATGAAGATAGATATAAGGTGAGTATAGTATTGCGAATTTTTTTTACAGCTGCGGTAAATAAAATCTTCCTCTCACATCAGGAACTTGCCCTGCCAATGTGGTTTTTCCACCTCATGGGCCATGCTATTATTGATACAGTTATATAAGTGGATACTTATCAAATGAGCACCGAAATTTACGAAAAAATCATGACCGATCTGGAGTTCGATCGCGACAATCTGGAAGAGGTTTGGCGGCAGCAACCGAGGCTGTTGATGGAGTACGGCGCAAGACTAGCGCGCGCGGAACGAGAGGTTGCAGATGCTAAACTATCCCTCGATGCCATAGAGGCAAAAATTTACGACATTGAACGTAAGAACTTGAGTATGAACGGAATAAAGTTCAATGAATCAGTACTAGAAGCTAAGGTTCGCACAAGCCCACAATACCTTGCGAAGCGCCAAAAACTGGATGACGCACGTCTGATCGCTGACATCTATAAGCACGCTGTCACCGCCTTCTCTCACCGTAGAGACATGATCGTGCAGGCCTCGAAAATGGCCATCATAGAGATTGAACGACTGGGCGCCGAACGCTTCACCGCCACCCGATAATTTTAGATAGATAGTAAGTAAGTAGTGATCTATTATTATGTACGCTTTTAAGAGCCACGAACAAGCGAATGCCCCAAGCGCAAAGCGCCCATGGCCATAATCACAACAAGGAGAAATACATGTCTAAGTCATTACTTGATCTGCTTAACAAGACCCGCGGCGATATTGCTTCCAAACGAGGCAATAACGTCGACCTAACCCGTCTGAAAGACGGTAATAACTATCTGCGCATCTTCCCTAACAAGGACGATCAGAACGGTGTGTTCTTCCAGACTTTCGGTATGCACTACGTTAAGCATCAGAATGAGGAGGGCAAAGAAGTTACCACTGCCTATATCTGCGAACAGCACACCCACAATCGTGCGTGCCAGCTGTGTGAGATGGTGATGGAAGGTCGCGCTCGCTACAAAGGCAACAAGGCAATGGAAGAGCGTATCGGTCAAATGCGCGCTACTCCACGCTACCTAGTCAATGGCGTACTTTCAGCTCGTGAAGACTTTGGCGACGCAGAAAAATGTCAGCTGATTGAGCTCCCGTCCACTGTGTTCGACGATATCTGCAAAGTGATGTCTGAGGATATCGCAGATGATATCGGCAACCCTTTAAGCAAAGAAGAAGGCTATGCGTTCCTGATCAAGCGCACCGGCTCCGGTCGCGATACCAAGTACGACGTATCCCCAAAACGTAAAGTCTACAAGGGCGATATCCCTGAAAAACTGTGGTCGACCCAGCATGACCTGATCGCTTACGCCAATCAGGCTGATGAAACTCGTCTGCTGTCCACCGTTCGCACCATGGGGCGTCTCATTGGTATTGCTGCACCTGCCGCCGCCACCGCTGCTATTTCCTCACCAGCTGCTGCCAGCGCAGCTACTCTGCCTGGTTTTGGCACCATCACTGGCCATACGGAAGGTGCAGCTGCTGTAGCCACGACCTCTACCCCGGAACCAGCAAAAACATCTCTGGTAGACGAAGAGATCTTACGTGCCGCAGAGGCAGAGTTCGTACCAGAGCCGGAAGAAGTTAAAGCATCAGCTGCCGCCACTACCACTGCGGCCGCGACCAGCACCTCTAATGACGATGAAGGTCTTGACGATCTGCTGGCGGAATTAGAATCGCTTTAATCCCAGGCCATGACTGTTAAGGCGTCTACGGACGCCTTACTTTTTGGAAGGAGTTTTCCGGTGAATTATCTCTTAGTGGATGGTAACAGCCTGGGCTATTACCACCAGCAATCTGACAAATTACATAACGGCGAAATGGAAGTTCAGGCGGTGTTTGGCTTCGTCAAAAACGTTCGTCGCTATGCGTCCATTCTTCACGCACGCCCCATGATCCCTGTCTCTTATACACATCTGACGCTGCCGACGATATGCAGTGTGTAGAT
>ENA-OXOI01000118-OXOI01000118.1-human-gut-metagenome-genome-assembly--contig:-NODE-118-length-14643-cov-23.112421_pt1 | contig 14643 bp, 19 predicted proteins | sample MGYA00249766_ERZ652501 | MGnify/ENA primary metagenome ERZ652501 (study PRJEB26925, sample SAMN05826637) | human gut metagenome | biome: ENVO:2100002; feature: ENVO:00000062; material: ENVO:00002003...
CATTATTTGGCCGGGATCTCAAAAAATGCATGGAACTAAAACGGGTCTATTTACAGAAGTAACAGGAAAGGAACAACAAAAGTTTTTGCTTCAGAATCACTTAATGATAAAGATATCTATACTTATGCACAATCACTTGCTGGAAGCTTAACTCTTATCGAGGTGAGAAACGCAAAAGGTGTTGTGTACTACGCTAAGTATGACGGGAAAATTATAAATTTGAGAAATTATTCTACTAGTGCGCAAGAGTCTAAAGCTCGATGGACAATTGATATTATCGGGAATAAAGATATAAATACAGTTTCGAACCTCTCTGACAACAAGTTTGAAATCAAGTTTAGATAGGGGGTTATATATGATTACGAATGATGAATATAAAAAAAGGAAGGAATCCCTTGAAGGGGCATCAATGGTTACGATTTGGGAAAATATTCACCCAGCTAGTCTAGCAGGTAAGGTGACGCTGTCATTTGATGAAGAGAAAGAGTTATTTTTCTGGTTTATCGAGCGTTTGATGTATGAGGGTAAAGTAAAGTTTGGAAACAGTGGCGAGTTCTGGACGGGTACAATAAAAGAACAGGTCTCTAAATTTAGAGAAAGTTTCCCAAATTCTCCTGAAGAGATGGAGTGTGGCGCTTTTTATGGGTATTGGTTTTTATCTGATGCTTGTCCTGCAGGGCTTGTCTGGATTCACGAAAACGGCTATCAGGATTGGACTTAGGTAATGATATTTTAACATTCTCCTCGTCATTTAGGACGAGGAGAATGTGTGCGCCCAGCATGGGCGCGAAAGGCATCGAAGAAGTGCCGGAAGTAAAACGGCGTCAGCTGAATCTCTCGGAACGCTAGTCTTATGAAATTATTATTACTTCTCGTTTGTACTGCACTTATATCAAATGTGGCATGTGCAGTTGAAAATCTGTCTGATGAAAAGCCAGAACGCATAAGCTGTCCCGAACCTGTGATGCCGGCTAAGGCTCAGGCATTAAGAATTGAAGGTACTGTTGATTATGCGGCATATGTTAATGAAAAAGGGGATGTTGATTCGGTAAACACTACAGGTGATGAGATTTTCTTCAGGGAAACTCAGACTGCCTTTAAAAAATGTAAATTTAAGCCGGGTCACCCCGGAGTTGAACGAGGAACAATAAAATTCAGCTTTTTTACGAAAAATTAGTGGCTCTGAGATGTATGTCAATTTTTGGTCGTGATGCAGACTTGCTGATCGCGTATGCTCCGCACTTTGGAAAAAATTCATGGCAAAAGTTGATGTCGTCTGCCCTCAGTGCAATGAAATCCAGGGGGTACGATGTAACGGACATTCAGCATCCGGTGCCCAGCGTTACATCTGCAAGCTCTACGCAAAGACCTTTCAGCTCAACTTTAGCTATTCCGGTGCCAAACCAGACACACACCAAACCATTGTTAATATGGCGATGAATGGTTCCGGATGCCGCGATACCGCACGGGTTCTCGGCATCAGCCTCAATACCGTTCTGCGACACTTAAAAAAATTTCGCCAAAACAGGTAGCTGAGAATATCGACGCCGAAGCGGAAGTCGTTATCTGCTGTGAAGCCGATGAGCAGTGGTCTTACGTGCGGTGTAAAGCCAATCCCCGGTGGTTGTTCTACGCTTATGACCGTATCCGCAAACGGGCTCTGGCCCACGTCTTCGGCCCGAGAAATGCCTCGACTCTGCAACGATTGCTGGCCCTGTTAAGCAAGTTTAATATTGCCTTTTATATGACGGATGCCTGGCCGGTTTATAAGGTCCTATTGAGCGCAACCAGCCACGTGGTGAGCAAGAAATATACCCAAAGGATAGAACGGCATAATCTTAATCTTCGCACACATATCAAACGACTGACCCGCAGAACCCTTTGCTTTTCGAAGTCAGAGGAAATGCACGATAAGATCATCGGTTGGTATCTGACTATTCATCACTATCAATAAATCTGCGTCACAACCGAAAATATGAATAATGTAGCAATGGTGCATACTGAAATGCCAAATGAAGCGGGTAAGACAATATCTCCATACTCAGTATCATTGTGATGTTTTAATGCTTCCTCCCTGAATATACCCATGATTATAATGTTATTTTAATATTTAAAAGAATGACAAAAGCATTCATCCCTGAATGCATTAGCATTGGGTATAAAGGAGTTTGACTTTTAATTCTTACCATTAATAGTAAAACCGAAACAACAAAAAGAACAATTTGATCAAGTACGTTATAATACTGAAAATGCATAAAGCAAAAGAACAAAGATGTAAGTACACATGGAATTATTAAATTTTTTTTATAAATTGTACATAGAAAACCGAAAGCGCAAACTCTGTAAACAATCTCTTCGTAGTAGGGGACAACTAATGTCAAAACAATAAACACCATCCAGTTTATATGAGATGGCTCATAATGGAAAAAATAGTCTCTGTAGCAATAAACAGCTAACTGAATAAAAACAATCACAAGGAATAATAAAGATGTTAACTTGATCGTTGCGCTATCGGATTTGATTCGAATTATACATCCTGCTATTTTCTTCAAACATAAAAAATACAATAAAGTTACAATTATAAAATGTGATATTAAAACACTGAAAAATGCTATGTCAATATCAACATAATGAAGCGTGATAGCTGGTGATAACGTTATAAGAATTGATGTGAGAACCACTCCAAGAAAAATTACAGCAATGTTCTTGTTATATATAAATAGGTTCATATACTTAATCGCCACAAGGAATTTTTATATGTAAATTGTACCTACTACAATATTGAAAAAATAAAATTAATTAGTTTCTTGACCGAAACAAAAAATCCGACCACAAAAAACAACGCAATGAATGCATCCAGTACATTATTTCCATCTGAAATTATCCTTAAGGAAGAAATTCTTACAGCATAAAATGAAAAAAACATAGAAATAGATACAATCAATACATCCTTATTAAAAACATGGCTCTTTAAACTCATTTCTATCCATCCTAGGAAGTATTTTTTAACGAGGAATAACTTCAATAACCAGTTATTCCTCATTTATCTTATAGTTACCAGCGACATTGACCTGCTACACTACCAGGGTTTGAATCATGCCATCCACCGCCCGAATTTCGGTTACTGCTGGAGGATGATGTTGGCATTGATGCCCCTAACCCACCAAGGACAGCCCCCGCAGCGACAACCCCAACAGGGCCTCCAGCGAGACCAACAATAGCTCCTATAGTTCCAGCAATAATACCGATACCAGCATTATTTGCTGTTGTTACAGGTGCACTCCAACTTCCTCCACTTCTTCCACGTGCTGCATTTTTTGCATCCTGTCGATCACGATTTACCTCTGATCCGTGTCCCTCGCCACCACTAACCATCGCTATCTCATTAAGACTTAACTCTCTTATTTCTGACATAAAAATCCCTCTTTTAGTTCTTAACAAAAAGTGCTCTTTCACTATCACATGGATGAAATATATGCACAAAATGAATTTATGTAAGGGTATGTAAATCTGACTATACGCTATCGTATCGTCAGATTCGCTGCATTCAGGTTTATGTCACATCCATAAATAGCTTATAACTAACTGATTATAAACAAAATGAATAAACAAAAATTTAATGTAAAATTAAAAAAAGTTACCATTTAGTATAGTTCGAAGCGATGCCAGGAATGAGTATGCCTTACCTGTTACTAACACCGTTAAAGGCATTGGCCCTAAAACGGCCACGGCCGTTGTTGCTGCTATTGGCAAAGGAACTGAATTTAAGAATGGCCGCCACTTTGCTGCATGGCTGGGTCTGGTTCCACGCCAGCATTCGAGTGGCGACAGACAGGTGCTGATGAATATGACGAAAAAAGGCGACAAGCATCTGCGGACACTTTTTATTCATGGTGCCCGCGCTGTCGTCAGGGTTGCCACGAATAACAATGATGGCCATATGAATCAGTGGGTTAACCAGTTAAAGGAACGGCGCGGATTTAATAAAACGACCGTGGCGGTCGCTAACAAAAACGCGCGAATAATCTGGTCGATGCTGAGAAATGAGACCGAGTATCAGGTAGTGTGAAATTAATCCCCTGCCAGAAAAAGTTGCAGCGTACTGAGAAATGGTGACAGGTTGCACCTGCACAATCGGAACCTGATTTTTATACTGGCCTCAGAGGCCGTCCAGTTGTTGAGGCGATTGTGTGCGAATTACCCATTTGGGCACAGATTTTCCTGATGCCGGATAGATGTAAGCAACAACCCAAAACCAGATTCAGTACTTGCAAAACGGAGGTAGTCCATAGATGTAAAATGTGGCTTCAGAAATACCCATCTTTCTGCAGACTTCCTCCACGCGAGTGCCGGTTTCGGCCTGTTTCAGCGCAAATGCTATCTGTTCTTCGGTATAGCGGGTCTTTTTCATGGCGATGTGCCTCTCTGTGAGATGGAAGAAAGACCGGAGACTTCAGTTTAGCCTGGCACTGTTTTCAGGGAGGAGATCATCAGCTGCAGAGCGCTCGCCCTGAATCTGATTTATTCAACAAAGCCCTTAAAAACGAGTTTCAGGTTAAAAATACGCCGGAAACAGGATTTTATAGCCATAATTTCCCCGACAACACACCATCACTGCATTTCGGGATCTTGTGTTCATGATCAGTGAGTTTTTAAAACGTTTTTCCAGATTCCTAACCATGAACATACGCCATTTTATGACTTACACTTATTTACATTTACTTGTGTTTATTTACACAAATTCACTTTATGCACATATTTTATCCATGGGATAGTGAAGAGCACATTATGTTAAAAAATAAAGAGGGATTTTTTATGTCAAGTATCAGAACGTTGACTTTTGAAGAAATAACAAAGGTTAGTGGTGGTGAGGGACATGGTTCAGAATGGGCCCGGGATAAACGCGATGCAGCTATGAATGCTTCATTGAATGGCGCAGGAGCAGGGTATAGTGCAATTCCAAATATCGATGTCGTAGGCATTAATGCTGCTGGTAAATACGTCCTGTCAAATGGACAATGTATCACGTCTGTGCTCCTTGGTGCGGCTCAAGGTATAGTCGCTGCAAAAGGGGGGTCTTTGTCTTTAGCATTACAGGCCGTTACATCATTAAGAGACGTTGCAAGTACCTGTAATAAACCGTCAGGGGTTCCATTTCGCTGATTAACACAAATAAGCATGGTGGAAAAGCAACATCATGCTTAAAATGAGAGGATATCAGGTTGACTAGTACAATCCAGAAAGCGGTGGCATTTACAATTAAGTTGATATGTGCATTATATATAATGCACGTATCTTTAGATTCATTGGGGTACAACCCGTTACATTCAGATAATATATTTAAAGGCTTTATTGCCTCCTGCGTTATAACTATTGGCGCTGCAAAAATAAGTGATTACATAGTGACTGCATTGTTAAGTTTTATAAAGTTAGTCATTCGTGAGATGGTATCATCAAACAGCAATTTCTTTGAAAAAAAATAAATCTGTTAAATCCATCCAGAAACAGAGATAACAGTTATTGATTCTGTATTTTTAACCGAGGGGATATGACAGGATGATGGATGAATTATTCTTAGTTGGGAAAGCATTTGTAACATCAATAGGGCTGCAACAAAATTAATAAATAAGGGTGCCGTATATGCAAACCAGAAGTTTGAGTTTCCCCACACGGCTATCGATATAAGAAATTGATGTACATGGGACATGTTAATATCTGATGAAATGCACTTGTTGATAGAGGAATAACACATCACCCTGTACAATGATAGAATAATAAAAATGGAAAATCATGAGTCTACTCAGAAAGGAAGCTATAGAGTACCAGAATAACACCTCTCATGGTGAGATAATTATTCCTGCCTCATTTGGTATATCATTCAGTGCCGTCACCACTCTTCTTTTACTGCTCTTGATTGCCCTGTTTCTTTATTTTGGCAGTTATACTCGTAAGGCACATCTCACCGGCATCGTTATGCCTTCATCCGGCCTGATAAAAATCACCCCACAGTACGCTGGAAATGTCACCAGCCTGACCATTCAGGAAGGCCAGCATGTGATGGCCGGTGAGGCCCTGTATCATCTCAGTGGGGAACATTATAACGACCAGGGAACCGGCACGCTGGCAGCCATGAGCCTCTCCCTGAAAACCCAGCACGCCATGCTGGTCTCACAGCAGACCCTTGAACAACACGACAATACCCAGCAACAGCAGGCCAACCGGCAGCGTATTGCGGCACTACAACCCCAGATAAGCAGTGCTGTACAGCGCCTCTCCGAGGCAGAGCGGCAGGCAGAACTGGCTACAGCCGTCATGAGTCGTTATCGCAAGCTGCTTACCACCCATTATGTCTCTGATGTTGAGTTTCAGCAGAAACAGATTGAAGTGTCTTCAGCACAGGAAAATGTTGAAAACCAGCGTCAGGCGCTTTTGCAACTGCGCTCCGCACAGGATGCCACTGAGGATGACCTGAATCATCTTATTGCCCAGGGAAAGAGCAGGCAGACTGAACTGGACCGGCAGCTTCAGGGGCTCCAACAGCAGCTGATTGAGCTGACAGGTCAGGAGCATTTCACGCTGACAGCCCCGGTATCCGGTACTGTGGCTGCCGTCCTTATCCGCCAGGGACAGTCAGTCAAATCCTCCGAAGCCGTCATGACCCTCGTTCCGGATAATGCCCGTTTACAAATCGAGCTTTATGCCACCAGTCAGAATGCTGGCTTTATTCAGCCGGGGCAGCGGGTGGCACTGCGGTTCGCCGCCTTTCCCTATCAGAAGTTTGGCGTTCAGTACGGGACTATCCGGGAAATCAGCCGTACGACGCTGACCCCTTCTGATTTACTCTCCGTGTCCCCGGTGACCTGGAAGGAAAACGAAGGCCATTACCGTGTCATCGTCGAACCTGAGAATACCTTTATCCTGGCGTATGGAAAAAAAGAACCCCTCCGGCCCGGTATGGCCCTTGAGGGAGATGTCAGCCTTGATACACGTCATTTATGGGAGTGGCTGACAGAGCCACTCTGGAGTCTGAGAGGGAAGCTGTAATGGAACCAGTCAAATGGACAGGAAAAAAACGGCTCCCCGTCATCCGTCAGACAGAGTCCGCTGAATGCGGACTGGCGTGTCTGACCATGATCGCTTGCTGGCATGGACTGCTGACGGACTTACCCACGCTCCGTGAACGCTTCAGTATCAGTACACAGGGAATGACTCTGCAGAGACTGATGGAGTGTGCGTCGGGTATCCGGCTGTCCTCACGTGCAGTACGGTTAGAGCCGGAAGACCTGAAATCTCTTTCTCTCCCGTGCATTCTGCACTGGAACATAAATCATTTCGTTGTTCTCCATAAGGTACAAGGGGGCAAACTGGTCATCCATGATCCGGATAAAGGCAGGGTAACGCTCTCTCTACAGGATGCCGGAAAACACTTTACCGGCGTTGCGCTGGAACTGACGCCAGCCGGCGATTTCACAGTCAGGGATGAAAGAAAGAAAATTCGACTACGTCAGTTGACTGGTGAGACACCCGGCCTTCGGACAGCTATGTTGCGCATTATCATTTTCGCCCTGGCTCTGGAGGTCCTGACGCTGGGGAGCCCTCTTATCAACCAGATGGTGATCGATGAGGTTCTGGTCGCGGCTGACCGGAGCCTGTTGACCGTCATTATCATTGCACTGCTGCTTCTGTCACTGACTCAGATGCTGCTGTCTCTGGCCCGCCAGTGGGCCAGTATTACCCTGTCCGTCAATTTTAATATGCAGTGGACGGCCCGGGTATTCCATCATCTGGTCCGTCTCCCTCTGGCCTGGTTTGATGCACGAAGTAAAGGGAGTATTAATGCCCGCTTTGAGGCAGTTGATACCATCCAGCAGGCACTGACCACGCAGGTACTGGAAGGTATTCTGGATGTGCTGCTCGTGGTGACCACGCTATGCATGATGCTGCTGTACAGTCCTGAAATGACGCTGATAGCCCTACTGGCAGCCATTATCTACGGCGTGCTGAGAGCGCTGTGGTATCCCTCCCTGCGGCAGTCGGCGGAAGATGCCTGGGATGCCGGGGCCAGGGAGTCAGGATATTTTCTTGAAACCCTCAACGGGATCCTGAGCCTGAGAATAAACGGTGTGACCGCATACCGTGAGGCCGCCTGGCTGAATCTCAATGTCACCCGAAGAAATACGCAGTTGCGCCAGAGCCGTCTGCTGATGTGCTATGACATTGCACACACTCTGACCGGCAGCGTGGTATCGGCGGTTGTTTTGTGGAAAGGTGCCGGTGAAGTGCTGAACGGCAGTTTTACTGTCGGCATGCTGGTTGCCTATTTATCTTACCAGATGCGTTTTTCATCCAGTATCAGCAGTCTGACCGATAAATTTTTTTCCTGGCGCATGCTCGATATCTATAACGACCGTCTGGCTGACATTGTACTGACCCCGACAGAAGGTCATCAGCAACAACCCGTTCAGGAATACAACAGCACGTCAGTGACCCCACCAATATCCCGGGGGACCGTGGCCGGAGATGACCATCCCCCTTTATCCCTTGAGCACATTACCTTCAGCCATAAGGGCGGTCATAAACCCATACTACGGGGAGCATCGCTGACACTGTATCCTGGTGAAGTGGTCGCCATCACAGGTAAATCCGGATGCGGTAAGTCGACACTGGTAAAACTTATCCTGGGGATCCATATCCCTGACGAAGGAACAATCAGAACCTTTGGCATACTGCAAACCCACCCGGATTATTTTCAGGTGCGCCGGCGGATCGGTACAGTGCTTCAGGATGATCATCTTTTCAGCGGCTCCATTGCAGATAACATCATTTTTTACAGCGAGGACCGCAATCATGAACGAATGACCCGGTGTGCTCAGCTGGCGCTTATCGACAGCGATATCATGGCAATGCCGATGGGATATCAGACATTAATCGGTGAAACCGGAGGTGGGCTTTCCGGAGGGCAAAAGCAGCGTATACTTCTGGCAAGAGCGTTGTACAAAAAACCGGGGTTTCTGTTACTGGATGAAGCAACCAGCCACCTTGACGTTGAGAGTGAGATCCAGATAAGCCAGACGCTTCGCCTGCTGGGGCTTCCTGTCCTGCTGATAGCTCATCGCCCGGAAACGATAGCATCTGCTGATCGGGTTCTGTATCTGGCTGATGGTGACTTTACGGAACTGAAACACCCGTTCACTGTCGACGATGGCAATGTGATGTGTGCTCCTGCTGATGGCAGAGTGGGGGAAGTTCAACAAAACGTCCTCACACCTTGAGGATTTTTTATTCCACATAAGCAGTGAAAAAAGAGCACGTATGGCATCTGGACACACTATGGCGCCTTTTCGGATCAATGCTGGAGTCGCATAAACAGGGACTATTTTTTTTCCAGATGATAAAAAAGATTCAAATCTGGCCTGAGCCAGGCATCAGCAACATGAAATTAATACGGGATAGGGAAGAAGAATGATGAGTTTTTTTCTTAAATCATTAGCCGCAGGTGTTTTTACGATAGCCAGCTTCAGTGTTGGGGCTACAGTTGCTCCTGTTTCGGACACAACGCCACAGATGGCTTATGAAGATATCTCTCGCTCCTTAACTGAATTGCAGCCGATTACTTTTCAGTCTGGAGTGGAAAAATATAAACTATTAGTTTTTGTAGATAATCAATGTGTTTATTGCAGCTATGTTGTAAGAAATATCAAGAAATACACTGATGCAGGCCTGACTATGTCATTTCTGACGGTGGTTCCGTCATCCATCAAGGACTCAGTCATTGAAGATATGGGGAGAATATGGTGTGCATCCGATCGTCAGAAAAGTTTTCAGCGTGCGATGGCCGGTTTTTTGCCAGACAATGATAGCTCAGAAAAATGTAAAAATCTGGTGATTAAACAATCTGAACTTGCTGATAGACTGGGCGTTACAGTAACACCTGCTATGGTAGTGCTGGAGCCGTCTGTGCATACTTTCCTGGGTAGTGTGTCCCCGGATAAAATTCTCTCTGAACTCCAGTCAAGGGACTAAGCGGATGGCGACTAAACTGAAGATGAATAATAAAAAAATTCTGTCTGACGAACATGACTGAATGATTAGATTTCAAATGCTTTAATTTAAAACAGTACACTGAATCTGCTGAGAAAAAATAAATATTACTTTCAGATTCTGAACTTGAGCATTTTAACGCTGCTGTGGATCATCGCCTGGCGGAGCTGACAATGGGAAAATTGTATGACAAGGTTCCCCCAGGCGTATCGAAATTGGTGAAGCAGGAAAAAGAGGGGCGATCTCGCCCGGATGGTTACCTGGAGATGAAAACAGGAGTTTTAACATGTATTTAAGAGTGTTGTCAGCGCCCATACTCACCCTTTTTCTACTTATAACTGCCTGTTCAAACCATACTCAAAAAACAAACGTCAGGGTTATGCCCGACAGCGATAAATCTGCGGAAGTTGATGATCTTTTAGGTGGCCTACGATCTCCAACAGTTCCCCCGGAGCATTCAAAAATACTCGGATATGCGACACAAATAAGGAATGCCATTGTTGCCGAAATGTATGAACCCGATGCGCATAAAGGAAAAACCTGCTCTATCCGTATCTCTCTTCAGCCTGATGGTTCAGTGAACAGTGCGACAGCAAAAGAGGGTGATGCAAAATTGTGTAAAGCAGCCATTTCAGCGATTACACGAGCAAAAATACCCGCCGCACCAGATGACGAAACATATCAGAGGGTCAAAAATGCCGATCTTGATTTCAGACTATAGAAATGAAGTTTGAGATGGCTTTTGCTGAAAAGACCTTGGGGGCCACATTCCGTGTTTTCACCTTAATGGTGGGATTGTTGAGGATACACTTTAATGTTGCTTCCAGTCTTGCTGTTATGTTTCAACTTGTTGATATTTAACATAAAATGCATTTTCGGCACTTTGAGGTGCATAGCATTTGCTATACGTTCGTGTTGTGTTATTCTTGTATAGCAATCGCTATACAAAAGAGGTGTGTATGAAATCAGATGTTCAACTCAACCTAAGAGCTAAAGAGTCTCAGAGGGCACTCATCGATGCCGCTGCAGAAATCCTTCATAAATCGCGAACCGACTTCATTCTTGAGATGGCCTGCAAGGCTGCGGAGAACGTGATCCTTGATCGCCGTGTTTTCAATTTTAACGACGAACAGTATGCAGAGTTCATCGATATGCTCGATGCACCAGTCGAGGATGAGCCCGCCATTAATAAACTACTGGCAAGGAAACCTCAGTGGGATGTATAACAGCGCCCGAGCCGTTATCCAGCGCCCATCAACTGGCAGAGTTCGTCAGTGGAGAAACGGTACTCGATGAATGGCTAAAACAGAGAAGTTTAAAAAATCAGGCTCTTGGCGCTGCCCGAACGTTCGTTGTTTGCAAGACGGGTACGAAGCAAGTAGCTGGTTTTTACTCTCTGGCCACCGGTAGCGTTAACCATACGGAAGCGACAGGTAGTCTTCGGCGTAACATGCCAGATCCTATACCGGTGATTATACTCGCTCGCCTGGCGGTAGATATCTCATTGCACGGAAAAGGGGTTGGCGCCGATTTACTTCACGATGCGGTTCTACGCTGTTATCGCGTAGCTGAGAATATTGGCGTTCGTGCGATAATGGTTCACGCGCTTACTGAAGAAGCCAAAGGCTTCTATGCTCACCATGGATTTAAGGCATCGCAAACTCATGAGCGGACTCTGTTTCTAAAACTTCCATGACTGGTTGCAGGTGTGGGAAAGTAGCAGGCCACTGCTTCAACATATTGATTTTTATATGGTTTATTTTTATATTTAACATAATCTTTGTTATGCGCACTAACTTTGTAATGGCTCAATAGTAATGTCCGCCTGGGGGATGCGGATGTTTTCCTGGACTGGTTATGTAGTTAACCCAAGATGTTGCCGGTACTTCACCGGACTCATTGCACCTAATGATACCTTAATTCGCTTCTCGTTATACCAGCGTATGTAGCTGTCCAGAAGGCAGATAAATTTTTCCAGCGTTATGCCTGCCCATTTTCTGCCGTAGAACATTTCATTTTTGACTCGCCCGAAGAAGCCTTCACACGCCGCATTATCCGGCGAGCATCCTTTGCGCGACATGGACCTTATAAGTCCGGATGCATTGATACGATCAAGCCAGCCCGGCCAACGATAATGGCCACCGCGGTCGCTGTGTATCACTGGTTTGTCATTTTCGTTGAGTGTATTGAGCGCTTCATCAAGCATGGTATTCACCAGATTCGCGTCCGGGCGTGTTCCTATCGACCAGCTAACTACGTGACCATCAAAACAGTCGATAACCGGCGACAGATAGACCTTACCTGCCGGAAGCTGGAACTCGGTGATATCGGTCAGCCACTTTTCATTTGGTCTGCTGGAACTAAAATTGTGTAGTGGTTTACTGAATTTGGCCACCTGAACAGAGGTGATATGCTCACCTCAGAACATTACAGGTGCCTCAATGAAAAAAAGAAATTTCAGTGCAGAGTTTAAACGCGAATCCGCTCAACTGGTCCTTGATCAGAACTACACCGTTGCAGCTGCGGCCAGTGCTATGGACGTGGGGCTTTCTACCATGACGCGATGGGTAAAGCAGTTGCGGGATGAACGACAGGGCAAAATACCTAAAGCCTCCCCTATAACCCCGGAACAGATTGAAATACGTGAGCTAAAGAAAAAGCTACAACGCATTGAAATGGAAAACGACATATTAAAAAAGGCTACCGCGCTCTTGATGTCAGACTCCCTGAACAGTTCTCGTTAATCGGGAAACTCAGAGCGCAGTATCCTGTGGTCACCCTCTGCCACGTATTCGGAGTTCATCGCAGTAGCTACAAATACTGGGAAAAAAGCTCCGAAAAGCCAGACGGTTGGCGAGCTATGTTACGCAGTCAGGTTCGAGAGCTGCATAACATCAGCCATGGCTCTGCTGGCGCAAGAAGTATCGCCATTATGGCAACCCTGAGAGGCTTTAGAATGGGACGCTGGCTTGCCGGCCGACTCATGAAAGAACTGGGGCTGGTGAGTTGTCAGCAGCCTACCCACCGGTATAAACGTGGTGGTCATGAACACATCGCTATCCCGAATCGCCTTGAGCGACAGTTCGCAGTGACAGAACCTAACCAGGTGTGGTGCGGCGATGTGACGTACATCTGGACAGGCAAGCGTTGGGCTTACCTTGCTGTTGTTCTCGATCTGTTCGCAAGGAAACCTGTGGGCTGGGCAATGTCATTCTCACCGGACAGCAATCTGACTATCAAAGCGCTGCAAATGGCGTGGGAAGCTCGTGGTAAACCAGCCGGAGTGATGTTCCACAGTGACCAGGGCAGCCACTATACAAGCAGGCAGTTCCGGCAGTTACTGTGGCGTTGCCGGATCAGGCAGAGTATGAGTCGACGTGGAAACTGTTGGGACAACAGCCCGATGGAGCGCTTCTTCAGAAGTCTTAAAAACGAGTGGGTGCCAGTGGCAGGTTATATAAACTTTAGCGAAGCTGCTCATGCGATCACAGACTATATCGTCGGGTATTACAGCTCGCTAAGGCCGCATGACTATAACGGTGGGTTACCCCCAAACGAATCGGAAAATCGATACTGGAAAAACTCTAAAGCGGTGGCCAGTTTTAGTTGACCACTACACTACCCCCTGCCCGTTCTTCTCCCTCTAAATCACAAAAGTAACTTTTACGGCGTGTTAGCCTTAAACCTGTTGAATTTCATCTTGCGGTTACAAGGTTGATCCAGAAATCATCCAAAATTGCATTTTACATCACTGTGCGCTACGTGAAATCTGACGCACTCACTCCTCCGATTTTTGCCAGATTTCACGTAGCGCAATCTGTACGAAAACCACTCCCAAAAGTAACTTTTGCGCTGATTTAAATTCCGCTTACATGGGTTTTCGTTCTCGTCACATTAATGTAACACATGGAATAAACGTTATTATTCTAAGTGTTAAAAAATGATTAAATCTCAGTCAAATCGATATCCGATCTCCAAAATCCGTCAAATCAGAATTTTTTTCCGACCGTGTCTCAATGTTTTTTATGAAACGCATTTTCATTAAAATGAAAACAAAGCATAAAGTTTAGCGTTAGCAGGTTTCTGTTCCACATGTAACAATCGCTAGATGTTACTACACTGACTCACATTAATAAGTGACACTGTCACTTGATAAGCAAGGAAATGAACAGAAATTCGGCAGCGCAGTCAGTCTTTAACGATATGGTCAGGCCAGAATCATAAGGCCTACAGATTCAGTGTTATCTTCAGTCGGGAAGTGTCAAACCGGCAAAGGTGCGAATGCTCCAAATACAACCCTCCTGGTTACTCTGGTAGCGAAACAAATCATAAGAAAGGGTCGGCTATTTTTGTGCCTCCTCAGGCCAAAACAGCTGAGCCGGACGTATCGAGAATGCATGAATTGTTAATGTACCTGGCCTGGAGTTTTCATGCTCACTGGATTTGAGTTGCAGAAAAAAGCTATAGATCTAATTGAAAGTTCGTTATGGAGAATAGGAATATTTAATTTCGAAAAGAAGTTTACTACCATCTCTGTTATGTTAATGTGAATCGCCACGGCTAATCTAGACACTTTCGAGCCGTTGATAATACTGGTTTTCA
>ENA-OXOI01000122-OXOI01000122.1-human-gut-metagenome-genome-assembly--contig:-NODE-122-length-14196-cov-81.386606_pt1 | contig 14196 bp, 8 predicted proteins | sample MGYA00249766_ERZ652501 | MGnify/ENA primary metagenome ERZ652501 (study PRJEB26925, sample SAMN05826637) | human gut metagenome | biome: ENVO:2100002; feature: ENVO:00000062; material: ENVO:00002003...
AAGTAGTACAAATACGCTCTTGAGTTCTCAAACCACCACCACTCACCCGCCTCGAAGCACCCCAACCGGGGAACCACTCGCCGAGCGGCAGCAAGAGATAAACCTACAGCACAATCCCATTCCACGCAAATCGGGCATGACGAAACAAGACGCGAACCCTTGCAAACACTGGAAAGCATCGGCGTGTCGAAAACACGGGAAAAACGGGCTGCGGACGCCATCGCGTAGCGAAAGACCGTCGGAAAAACCCTGAAACACCTCACCGCAAACCAACATCCTGGCGTGTCGCAACCACACTATCCGTTTACGGCCCATCCCCCAAGCCAACCCATCCGAGAAAACCTCCCAGCCGAAAGCTGAAATAGGAGAAACAGAAGAAAGCAGATAAACGAAACCGCACCGCCGATCGTTGTCCTGAACACATTCAGATCCCAACTGATCGAAAGTGCGGTTTTGCATATGCGCGTGCAAGCGACGGCAGAACAAGGCAGCGCAGCCAAAAATCGATTAATCGGTGCAACCGAAACGGTAGAGCGCCCAGCCCTGGCCATACTGCGAATAATCGGCAACCTTCACCAACGTGCCGCCATCCACATACGTATCAATCAATTCCTCATTGTGGAAGGAATCGTACTGGGCGCGATACGGGAATGACTGCAGACTCTGCGCCTGGTCGCCCATCGTAAGGAAATATTCCGGAGCGTCGGTCAGCGGACATACCGTGCCGAGCACCTGCTGCGCATCGCCGGAAGCAAACGCGGTCTCCACTTTGCCGAATGGAGCGGATGGCACATCGGTGCGCGCATTGATGATCGGATACAGCATGTTCGCGTTGAACAGCGTCTCCGCATACATCGAACCGTTCAACGGATCGGAAATGATGGTGGCCTGGGTGCCCGTACGTTCCGTGACCTTGCGCAGCACAGCGATCTTTTGCTCGGTGAGCTGCTCGTTGGGGTCGCTTTGGTTCAGACTGGAATGCGCGATGATCGTGTCGCGAGCCGCGGAACGCGATGGGCATACGATCTGCGCGGAAACCGCAAGTATCGCAATCACAAGGAATACGGCGATTAGGACGATCCAATTGGAAGCGAAAGAAGCGTTCTTCACGGAAGAAACAGCAGACGCAGAAGAAAGGGAAGGAACGGAAGAAGCACTATTCTTCGTGGAAAAGGAAGATGCAGAAGGAGCGAAAGAAGCGGATGCGGCGCACGCGGAAACGCATTCGGCAAGAGCGTTGATTCCAATGACAAGCAGCGGCAGCGCGACCAGCGGAAGCATGGTCATAATACGGTTTTCATCGCGATACCACGGAGCGCTGATGATATTCGGCAACGCGCCGACCAGCGTGACCGTGCACACATACACCAGCGCGACCAGCAGGAATGCGGCCGTCAACGCAATCACGTCACGCAGGCGATCGTTGCGACGAAGTCGAGATGATTCGGACGACGCGGACGCGGCATCAGTGGCGTTGGAGTGCGACGCAGGTGGCGGACAGGAAACGGAAACCGGGGAATCAGCGGCGGAAACCGCAATATCAGAAGTCGAAGCATCAACATCGACATCAGCAGAAGCCACGGGAACCACAGTGGAAGCAGCCGACGAAAACGAATCCGAAGCACGCGCAGCCGCGTGGCGGGAAGCGCAAACGAAAGCGGCCGCAGTTCCCGCAATCAGCAACAGTGCGAACAGAATCGCAGGAAAACCGTCAAGCCCATCCGTGAGACAGAACGAAATCGACTCCCACAAATTCTTGGACGGCTGATGGCTATGGAACCAGGAAGCGGGATTCGCCCAACGGTCCGATTTGAACGACGTCAGCATCAACGCCACAAACGCCACCGCACCGACGCACATGGCAATGAACGCGCCAAGAATCAGCTTCCACGGCAAGCGCAGCACAATGAACGGCACCAGAATCAGAGCATACGTGAATGCGATACGCGGGTGCGCAACGAGGCAAACCACGCCTGCGACAGCAGCGATCGCAAGCCATTTTGCTATATGCTCGCGCGCGGCGATCGCATCGAACAAGCGCAATGTGGCGGCGATGAGGAACGGCAGCAGCGACGTGGCGAAACCGAATGCGATCAGCGGACCGGCATTCAGCAGTCCGTACGGGTGGCACACCGAGCTGACGGCAAGCACGGGCACGAACAGTCCAATCAGATTCTGCAGAACGAAAGTAGCGTCGAAAGTGGCGTTATATTGCCGATTCACAGCTGACGATACCTGCTGATTTGAAACATTCGACGATTCAGATACGGACGACGATTCAGGCGTAGACGATGCTTGCGAAATACGTGAAATTGGATTGCCGCGATTCCAACGTTGTAGGAAATACCTGCACAATACCAGCATTCCAGAAGGGAAAATCACGCCCGAAGCGATGATCCATGTGATATTGAATGCCGCGTAAATAGAGCATTGCGCGCCGAACAGCGCCGCGATTCTGATTACGGAATAAGCGCAAACATGGAATAACGGCGGATAGAACGAATTATGCGGCCACAAATGCAGTGCCGCCCCCAAACCTTCGTCAAGCAAGCGGCGAATGAAATAGTAATGCGCAGGGGCATCGCTGCTGACAATCGGCGTATTCCACACCGTGGAGGGGAACCACGCAATCACCATGCATAGTGCGGATGAGATGCCGATAATCGACGTAAGCCACGGCAATAACACGCGGAGCGACGCCGGATGCAGCATCGCGGGACGCCATCGCAGGTCACGTTTCCGTTCGGACGGGCCGCCATTGGACGAGCCGTTCTGCCGAAGTTGAGTCTGCGCAGGCGTCTGAATCGAGCCATGATTGGCCATTACGGAACCGGTATTCGTAATCTGTTCGGAAGTCATCGATTCCATCGTAGCGAGTGCCGCAACCATGCTCAACGCTTATTCTCTGGAATCACTTTTCAGGAATCATTCAGACTTCATGCAGGGGTATAACAGTGTTGCGCAAGAAAACAATCACGTTGGAAGCCCAAGATGATTGCACGGGACGTATCATGCGCTACGGGCCTGCCTTGCTGCGGAGCGCGCGTCCCGGCCAACGCTGACGTCGGCATGCGCCGGCGCGCTATAACAGAGAACTGGAGAAGTACCGCATGTTCGTTCTCAAGAACGCATGGGCGGCGCTTGGTCGCGTCAAATGGCGCACCGCGCTGATCGCCCTACTCGCACTACTGGTGTCTTTCTCGGCTGCCGTGGACTTGGCAGTGATTCGAGCCGACGACACCGCCAATAATGAAACATACCAGTCGCAAAAAGCCACGGCGGTGATTCGGCCGAACGCGCAAACACAAGCCAAGCGCGACGGTGCCGATTCCAGCTATACCGACAAGTATTTGACGTGGGAAAAGTACAGCACGTATGCAACGGCCGCACAGAGCAACAACGTGACCTTCAATTACACGTTGGCAACATCGGTGCCGGTGCGCGAAAGCAAGTCGTTGCAGGCGATCGCCGCGAAAAACGACACCAGCGAAGACAAGACCGGCGGCAACCTGACCCTGCAGGCGTTCTACACGTTGGACGCCGCGAAAATCAACGACTACGGCTACTACAAGGTAGTCAAAGGCAAGCATCTGAGCTATAAGACGCAGAGCGACGGCGTACTCATTTCGCAGGCGCTGGCCGATAAGAACAATCTCAAGGTCGGCGACAAAGTGACGGTCGGCAATCCGTCGAAGGCTTCCGACACATACACGTTCACCGTGCGCGGCATTTACGAATACGACAGCGACGTGCCAGAAGGCAACGGATCCGACGCGAAATACGCAAAGGACAATCGTGAGAACGTGATCTACACGACGTATATCAACTTCGCCAAGAACGGGCTTGACACGACGGAGGCCACGGGATGGGCCATTCCGAATCTGAATATCATCTTCTCGCTGGCGAATCCTTCCACCTACAACACGTTCGTGCGCTTGGTGAAGAAGGCCAAGTTGGACACGAAGACGTACGAGATCACCTCGCCGTCGCTTACCGCTTACAAGAAGTCGATCGAGCCGCTTGATTCCGCCGCTTCGGCAGCGCGCATCATGCTGATTGCCGTGACGATTGTCGGTGGCATCGCTTTGCTGGCATTGATTGCATGTGCTGCGATTGGCGGCCGCCGCGATGAGATCGGCATGGCGATGATCACAGGTGTGACCAAGGGCCGTTTGGGATGGCAGTTCATGCTGGAAACGTTCATGATGACGGTTCCGGGTTGGATTGTCGGTTTGGTTGCGGGCGCGCTGTTGGCGAAGCCGATCGGCACCGCATGGGCCGGCGGGCAGGCTGTGTCGATGACGTCCGCTTCGGTGTGGAACGTGATCTGGTACGGCTTGGGCGCATGCCTGGTGCTTGGCATCGTGGCATTCGCGCGCGTGGCCTGCTTCAACCTGAACCAACTGTTTGAGGAACGCTCGGAGGTGAAGGCATGAGCGACAACATGAATGATAAGAACGAGAACCTCGACGAGACCGTGGTCGACGAGACCGTGGTCGACGAGACTGCCGAGACCGCATCAAACGAGACCGTCGATGATGTTGCGACTGACGATATTGCAGCTGACGCATCTTCCGCTGATTCCATTGAATCCATCGATTTTGCGGTGGTATACGACGATGACAATGCAGATATCGAAATTGCCGCAACTGACGGCGCGGAAATTTCCGACGATGTAAACGATGGCGATACTGCAGTAGCTGCCGACGGCGATGCTGTGGTATCTGCAGATAATGCAGATACCACTGAAGTTGCAGATGACGCTGCAACTGCTGCTGATACTGCGGATGGTTCGGATGTGGTCGCCAACAATGCGAATCAGGTGAGGGAAACGCTTGCCTTGCGTTCTTCCGACGAACCGACCGTGCTGGAATCACATGAAATGGTGAAAGCCGATTCCGCAACCAGCGTCTCCTCACAGCTCGACCGCGAAATCAAGCATCATCACAAGAAGGATGCGTTTTTCTTCAAAGCGAATCCGACGTTCGCACTCGATCATGTGACCGTGATCAATCGCAAGACCGGCCGCAATATTCTCGACGACCTATCGCTGTCGTTCCATGCGGGCGCCACGCATGCGGTGCTCGTGGACGCGGAGGATCGCGAACAGCATCAGGCATTGCTGGCCACCATGGTCGGCATGGTACGCACGGACCGCGGCAATGTGATGCACAAAAGCGCCAACCTGAGCGACGTCGAACCGGTCGAAATGTTGGGGCACCGCATCGGATTCATTCCGCAACGTTTTGCTTTCCGCCCCGATCTCGACGCGGAAAGCAATGTGCTGTACGCCATGGATGCGTCGAACCGCAACTTCCTCAAGCCGAAGCCTGTGATCGCCCGCGAACTGCTCAAGCGCGTGGGCTTCGATGAAGTGACGTCCGGACTGGCAGTCGGCGAAGCAAGCGAACTGAACCAGCGTCGCGTGGCCATCGCTCGTGCGCTGAGCTGCGAGGCTGAAGTGATCATCGCCGACGAGCCGACCGCTGGATTGGATGCCGACGATGCGGCCGTGGTGTTGGATCTGTTGAAGAAGTTCAAGCGCGATGCCGATCGCAAACGCGCCATCATCGTGGTGACCACCAATCCAGAGGTCGCCGATGCGATGGATCACAGCGTGGAACTCGACTAGCCGCCTAGTGCAACGGGCGCACGAACATAGACTTTTCGCGCGCCCATAGGTAAGCCCTTTGGAATTCTGGTTTTAGCCAAATTCCAAAGGGCTTACGTGTTCTGAAAACAGTCTGCCTTACTCCGCGATACGCATGTGGTACTGCTCGGCGAGCGGCGTAACGTCAAGCACGCCGTATCGTTCGAGCAGCCGCAGCCATTCGCGCCTGTTGCTTTCGCCGAAACGGGCCGCCTTGCGCGCATAGGCTTCGGCCGTCAGGAACTTCGGCGGAATCGACTTGCTGTTGTACTTGTCGGCCACCATCACCACTTCCTGCTCAAGATTCATGGGCACATAGTCGGCCGGAGGCAGCGGCAACCCTTGCGATTCCACCGTTTCTTTGGTGAGTCCCACACCGGTGTGGTTGCGTGCGAACTGCGCGATCGACTCGTCAACACCCTCGTTCAACAAATATTCGTAGCCTTTAAGCCCATGCCGTACGTAATTCGGACCGTCGAATTTCAGCGGCCCACCGTCGGAACCGTCTTGTTTGAGCAGAAAATACGTGCCGATATCATGCAGCAGACCACCGATCACCACCAAATGCTCGTCGATCAGCCTCGGCGGAACGGTTCCGCCCGTAAGCCCGTCCGATGATGGAATGGAGGGGATGCGAAGCATACCGAACGATTCGCTTCCATTGCCGTCTTGCGTAAGCCTAAGGCCGAAATCGCCCGCTTTTTCAGGGGCATCGTCCGGTAGTGTGCAGCGGCGGGTGAACAGTGCATTCTGCCTGCGTGCCATGCGACGTGCGATGTCGGCAACGACTACGCAATGTCCGTGAATCAAATCGTATGCGGCTTGCGATTGCGCGATTTTTCGATGCAGTTCGTCAACTTGGGCGAGTGTAGGAATATATCCGGTTGTCATACCGCCTATCTTAGGCGCTGTATGACGATTGCCACATGCTGAATCAGGTCGAAAAAAAAATGTCTGGAAATCCCAGATGAAAATTCCAGTCGGAAATTCCGAAATACGGATTTCAGATTACGGATTTCAGATGGAACGCACACGAAATGCGCCGGTACGGTTGGAAGCAATAATCATCTGATCGTTTTCCAAACGAGTCCAGCCATCTTCGGCACACTGATCGAAACCGGAGCTGGCCACAACCACACCCTTCAGCTGACCTGCAGCCTGATCCGCTTCGGATTCACCGAGCGTACGATAGCGCATCACACGATAGTCATGCGCCTGGTCGCCACGGCCGTACTGGTCATAGATTTCCACAATGCGCTTGGACGTGACCTCACGACCGGCCGCGCACAGAGCGATGAATTGGTCTTGGCTCTGGATCATGCAGTTGTAGCTGGACTTCGGATAGCTTTTGCGCAGTTCACGCACCGCCTGCGCGACCGCCTCGTCGAGTGCGAAACCAAAACCGATGTACTGCAGGATCACTGCGAAGAAAATGGCGGAATCGGAACGTCCGCCAGTGGACTGCACGATGTTGGGATCGACCGGGAACGCGCGGTTGGTGATGATGTTGCGGCCCTGATCGTCGGAGATATCGCCATTGTGGATGAAGCTCAATCCGTTGGCGTAGAACGGCTGCTGGTTTTCGAGAATCAGCGGCAGGTTCGAGCTGGCCAAACGCAAGTGCCACAGGCCTCCACGAGCCGGAGTGTTCGCAAACTCGTCGAAAATCGGATCATGTCGGGCTGCGATCGTGTTCTTGTAGATGGCGGTGCCGGTTTCCGGAGTGGGAGCGCCACCGTCACGCAGATACGGCGACTCGCTCGGCACGGTGACCAGCGCGGAGCCCCAGCCATCGTTGTGGATTTCGCTCAGATCGCGGAAATCGCGTACGGCCTGCATGCCGAGCACGCCATTGAGACTGGTGTTGCTTCCGGCTGCCGCGAATCCAAGTAATCTGCACATGGTTGATTACTCTACAGGGCTTGTAATGCAACGCGCGCATATGGCTATCGACATTGCTTATAGCGTGCGAAAAACAGCGTGATTCCAACGATTCTTCGAGATAAGACCATGCAAAACCTACAAAATGCCCTACGAAAACGGGCTGCGCGATGATGGCGGATACAATCACCATCATCGCGCAGCCCGTTTCACGGCTTGTTTCACACGCGCTTTAGCCGCGGAGGACGCTGAGTCGCGAGGAACAGCGGCTGTATCTCAATCAGCGGATTGTAAGGCGCAAGGCCGAACCATTTGACCGGAGATCCCGCAAGACGACGAATCGCATACTTGACTTCCAAAGAAATCGCGCCACGCTGCGACACCTTCGACTCAGGCATAAGCGCCTTGTGAATCAGCACATATCGAATCGGACCGATATTCGGATCAGCATCAAGCTTCGGATAGCGGCTTTCCTGCCTCGGTAGATCCCCAGACTTCGACAAATCGTTCATAATCTGATGAATATAAGCTGGAATCGACTGAGAAACCTTGAAACCAAGCCGAATGCGAACACGGAACATGTAATCCGTGCCGAAATTCTCAACCGAATACTCGCGGGTGAACGGCTCATCGGCGGTCTCGACGGAAACCGCCCACCAAGCGCGGGCACGTTTTGGATGGTCGGCGAAAATCGAGAAGAAGATATCGGTATCGATACGCTTCGTTTCCGGATCCGACGTGAGGTAGATGATATTGTCTGCAAAATATGGAATCGTATCGTCATCATGCAGCCGCTTCAGCACCGGTAGACATTCGGCGGGCTGCATATGACGACGCTGCGCACGTTCCAGCTTCGTGCCTTCGTTCCACGTGTACATAACCAGCAGAATCGCGAAGGTAAGCAGCATCGTGAACCAACCACCATGCAGGAACTTCGCCATGGAAGCGAAGAAGAACATGAATTGGATCGCAAGGAACAGCACGGTGAATACGACCGCTCCGATACGACGCCCCGAATGCCAGATGTAGACGGCAAGCAGAATGGTGGTAGTGATCATGGTGATGGTCAACGCCAGACCATACGCCGCGGAAATATGCTCGGAATCACGGAATAGCGCCAAAACCAACAGCGTGGAAACGCAAAGCACCACATTGACCACAGGAATGTACAGCTGGCCGCGGGTACGGGCCGGGTAACGGACCTGAAGATGCGGCATCCAGTTCAGATGGGTGGCTTCAGACACCATCGTGAACGCGCCGGTGATCAACGCCTGCGATGCGATAACGCCCGCGACCACGGAAAGCACGACAGCCACGTAACGCACGCTGGGCGTCATCATTTCGAAGAACGGATTCAAACCGTGCGTGCGGATATAAGCCGAATCATCCCAATGATTGAGCATCCATGCGCCTTGGCCGAAATAACAGAGCACAAGCGCGATTTTGATGAACGGCCACGTGAAATAGATGTTGCCACGGCCAACGTGACCCATATCGGAATAAAGCGCTTCGGCACCGGTGGTTGACAGGAACACCGTACCCATGATGGCAAGGCCAGCGGCATTATGACTACTGAACAGGAATCTAACACCGTACACGGGGTTGAGCGCCGCGAATACGCTCCAATACTGACTGAGGTTCGCCAAGCCGACAACCGCCAGGAACGAGAACCAGACAAGCACGACCGAACCGAACGCCTTGCCGATACGCTCAGTGCCACGCGACTGCACAGAGAACAGCATCAGAATGATGGCCGCGGTGATCATCAGAGTCAGCTGTTTGTTTTCAGTAAAAAGTTTTTCAAAAGCCGGTAGCGTTTCCAAGCCTTCCACTGCCGAGCTGATGGACACGGCCGGGGTAAGCACGGAATCGGCGAGGAACGCGGCTCCGCCGAGCATGGCAGGAATCGCAAGCCATGCACCGTACTTCCGAACCAACGAGTACAGCGCGAAAATGCCACCTTCGCCCTTGTTGTCGATGCGCATGGCGATCAGCACGTATTTGACGGTGGTGATAAGCGTGATTGACCAGAACACCAACGAAAGCACGCCGAGCACGGCTTCGCGGTTGGCATGCGCAAGTCCGCCCTGCCCGTTGAGGAACGTCTGCATGGTGTACAGAGGCGAGGTGCCGATATCGCCATACACAACACCCAACGCCACGATCGCCATGGCGGGCGTGATTCTGTTTGGCCCGGATTGCAGACGGCTCCACCAGCGGCCGATGGGACCCTTGCTGGCCACCTGGTCAAGGTGAGCAGCCTCCTGCTGCTTCTCCTCGTGCTGCTTGATCAGCACTTGTCGCTCTTCCTTGGTCAGCACCTTGTGCGAGACCTTCGGCGCCTGCGTGTATGTGGCTGCGTGAAACAGCGGCTCATCCTCGTTTGGCTCGTTAGCCATAACGCTACCTCCAAGTGGCGGGCCTTCCAACCCACTCCCCAAAATAAACGCAAAAAGGCACGTTAGGAGCCTTACGAAGTCTTGTCAAATCTTCACATTGTTTCTTGCGATTCTTGATCTCGCACGAAGTAAACTTCCTGTGGGTTTTTTTCTTATTTTACCTCTTGTCTTTCTCTTACTCTCTCTTATTTTCGGATAAATCGTTTCCGTCCTGTCGATTTTCGGAATTTGTTCAGATTCCGTACACTTCGCGCGTGGTCTTTCGCGTTGCCTGCGCGACTTCCGTCAGCGGTTTATCGAGATAATTCGCCAACGACTGCAGGGTGTAGGGGATCATGTATGGCGCGTTGGTGCGGCCCCGATACGGCATCGGACTTAGGTAGGGGGCATCTGTTTCGACCATGACATGGCTCAATCCGACAATGCGCGCCGACTCGCGAATACCATCGTTGCCCTTATAGCTGGATGTGCCCGAAAGGCTGAGATACCAACCGTTTTCACGTGCGATCTCACCCATTTCGGCATCACCGGAATAGCTGTGGAACACGGTCCGTTCGGGAGCGCCGTCCGCCAGCAGCGTTTCGATGACTTCCTTATGTGAATCGCGATCATGGATCTGCATGGGCAGGTTCAGTTCTTTCGCGAGCGCGATGTGCGCGCGGAAGGCTTCTCGCTGCAGTTCTTTGGCGGCTTCTCCGGTGCGGAAGAGGTCCATGCCCGTCTCGCCGATGGCCACAACCTGGTTGGGGTAGGCGGTGGCGAGGCGGTGCACTTCGGCCATGGCGTCTTCGAAGCTGGTGTCGTGCCATGGCTGGTATTTGAGCGGCAACCCGTCTGGGCCCGGCACCCCGCGGTGACCGTGGAGCACGGATTCGTTGGGGTGTATGGCGATGGCCGCATGCACGGTTTGGGGGTGTTCGCGTGCCATGTCGATGGCCGTCATGAGGTTCGGCAGTTCGCATCCGCAGTCGATGACGCCTTCGACTCCGACTTGTTGCGCTTGGTTCAGCAGTTCGTCGACGCTGTATACGGGGACTTCCGGCTGTCCTTTTTCTTGCGCTTCGTGGCTCATGGCCCGCGAGAACGGCACGACGGACGCCACATGCGTGTGGTTGTCGATGACGTGCGCGTTCTCGGGAAGTGGTTGCGGTGCTGGCGCCCAGCTGCGGTCACGATGGTGTTTGCTCATGCCTCCAGCCTACGCTCGATGGCAGTCTTGCTTCGGAAGCCGCGTTATTCATCGATGGCAGTGTGATTAACCAACGCACCTCCATATGTTTTGCGACGTAGCGCTGAAACGCTTTCCGCGATTAGTCATGGAGGGTGAGGGTGGTGAAGGACCAGGAGGGGGCGGTGTAGGCGCCGCTGGTTAGGTCGATTGCGGTTTCAACCGGAACGGTTGGCGAAGCCTTGCCGATTTCACCGGCGTACGGGTCGGTTCCGGCGAGCACGGTGGCGGTTGCCGAAGCGCGGGATTCCGCGGAAACACCAAGCTCTTCAAGCACTTGGTTCAGATCAATCTCGGCTTCAGCGTCGAGCGCGTTGACGATACGCACGTAGGTGACGCCTTCAGCATCATTGCGAGCCACGGTGACGGTACGGCGGGGCTCTTCCGGCTTCTCAACACCCTGTGCAACAAGCTCTCCATCGATATACAGCTTCATGCTTTCGCCGCGATCGGCCACTTCGATGCGCACCTGCCACACGGTTCCGGGGAACACTTCGTCCATGGACCATTCGGTGCCGTCAAGATTGTAGGCGGTACCGTCGCGCACCACCTTGATTTCGAAAGCACGACCGAAGGAGGTGATGTTGTGGTTCTTGCCGTTGATGTCGCCGTGGACCAGCTGCAAGCCCCAACGACCCTGATAGTAGGTGATGGTGGCGTTGATGGTGTAGGCATCAGAGTCAATGTTGAGGTTCGTGTTCATCGGACCATTGCCTGCGTAATGGCAGTCCTCAAGCTCGACATGGCGGCCATCAGCGGTGTCAACGCTGAAGTTGGTGATGTCGGCGTGAGCGGCACCTTCCAAGCGCAGGCCAACGGTTGGTGGCAGTTCGCGACGCAGCGTGGTCTTGCCTTCCACCGCGACCGGCCATGCGGTATCGGACGTGGTGGTGGCATACATCTGCTGCACCCAGTAGCTGTACGGCAGGTAGGTACGTTCGTTGTCGAAGTAGATCAGATCAGGATTCCAGCTGTGATGTCCGTTCTTGGCAAACAGCGGCGCATACGAAGACATGACCACGGCATCGCCGTTCAATTCCATGCGACCCATGAACGCCGCTTCGGAAAGACCGTTGATCAGCTGCGTGTTCCACGAACCATACTCGCCCAAGTACACCTTCGGGCCCTCACGATCCGTGGTGTCGTAGTGGTCGAGATTGTGGAACCACCAGCTGGAGGACTGATAGGAATGCTCGTCAACGATGGGAACGCCGGCTTCACGCGCATACTGCCAACCAGCCTCGTAGTCGGGACCGCTCGGAGCCGGACCGACCGTGCCAACCACAACAATATCCGGGTAGGTGGCCTTGACCGCGTCGAAGATCTGTTGGAAGCGGTTCCTGAACACGTCATCGATGAGATCTTCGTTGCCGATGCCCAAATATTCAAGGTTGAACGGTTCCGGATGACCCATGGCGGCACGCTTGGCACCCCATTCGGTGGTCGCGGCATCGCCATTGCAGAATTCGACCAAATGCAGCACTTCATCGATGTATGCCGGCATGTCTTTCTGCGCGATCGGCACCGGGCCCTGACTGGTGTTCTGGCAGCTCACGGCGGCGGGCAGCACCGGCAGCGGCTTCGCGCCAATGGTTTCGCACAGGCACAAGTATTCGTAGTAGCCGATACGGAACGACTGGTGGTAGCCCCACAGGTTGAAATTGTGCGGCCGATGCTCAACATCACCGATGGTGCGATCCCAGTGGTACATGTTATCCATGCCAAGACCGTGGGTGATGCAGCCGCCCGGGAAGCGCATGAAGCGCGGCTGCAGATCGGCGAGCGCCTTGACCAAATCGGGACGGAAATGCTTAAGCCCGTTGTAGGTGGTGCGTGGTTCGAGGGTAACGAAATCAAGATCGACGGTACCTTCCGTGGTGAAGGTGAGTCGCAAAGCGCCTTCATGTACAACGATGGCATTGCTTTCACCGGAAACCGTCAGCGAAACCTCTTGCTTACGCCAATCGTTGGAATCGACGGTGATATCTTGTTCTGCAATCGCATTTCCATCGTCGTCAATCAGAGCGACGGTGACGGGAAGTGCGGAAGCTTCGCAATTGCTGGAAATACGCATCCATGCGGAGAAATCGTAGGTTTCGCCGGCACGGAAGACCATGCCGTCCCAGCCGATATTTTCAAGCGAAGCCGGCGCCTGTTCGACTTCGACGGACGCATAGTGCGGGTTTTCTTCGGCTACCGGATTGTCGGTGAGCACGTCGAAGGCTGCGAAGGAGCCGGCGGGCACGATTTTGCGCCAGAAGCTGTAGTTGCTCCAGTCGGAGGAGTCGGCGCGATTGTATTCGAATGCGCCGTTCTGTACGAGGTCGGCGTTGAGTCCGCCGTCGCCGGAGTAGCTGATGTCTTCGTAGAAGATGCCCCACAGGTCGGTGCTGATGTTACGCACGCCCGCCTTGTTGAGGGTTGCGATGAGTTTGTCGGTCATGGTGTGTCCTTGGATGGTGTTGGTTGTTTGTTGGGTTGGATGGTGTTGCGGTACGTGCGATTGGTTGCGATTCGACGTCTGTCTGGCACCGTTTCGTCATCGGTCGACCGCCGGCCGCGCTCGGGGAAGCGCCGCTCATCGGGAATCTGGCGACCGTACGCATCGATGCACAGCGGGGTGCCGTCGGAGTAGCCGTGCGCATGGGCGTTGGGATCGAACCAACCCGCATCGATGACTAGGGTGTCTCAGCCGGCGTCCTTGAGGTGGTCGGCCATGAAGCGCGCGTTGGCCAGGACCTCCCGATCGGTGACGGTGGTGCCGTAGGAATCCCAGCTGTTCCAGCCCATTGGCGGTCGCCATGCTTTTGGCAGATCCTCGGTAGTCGCCATTGCCTTCTCCTTGTACAACGTTAGAAAAGCGTGCCGTTTACAGTATCTGACGTCATCCTTGACTTACTTGTTCGACTTCATCATCTTGGAAAACTTCAGATATGTACCGTTACATATTTTATAGCATATTTCAGAAATCACAATCATGATAGGATATCGGTGATTCTTTGAAATTTCAACGATTACCAGAAAATCATCATATATAA
>ENA-OXOI01000124-OXOI01000124.1-human-gut-metagenome-genome-assembly--contig:-NODE-124-length-14083-cov-83.689478_pt1 | contig 14083 bp, 32 predicted proteins | sample MGYA00249766_ERZ652501 | MGnify/ENA primary metagenome ERZ652501 (study PRJEB26925, sample SAMN05826637) | human gut metagenome | biome: ENVO:2100002; feature: ENVO:00000062; material: ENVO:00002003...
GGTAAAGAGCATTGATGACGCTATGCGATGATTCGAGTCTGCACGTCACCAATGCGCACAGCTTTTAAGGCAGAGTCCCGACATTCATTGAGCTGCACATCGGGACTCGAACTGTTTTCAATGATGCTGTTATAGAAGGCGGCGCACCTCTTCGCGAATCTGCTCAGAGTATGCATAGATACCATTAAGCGTATCGATAGGCATACGCTCGCAGTTCTTGTTTTCGTCGAAAACACCGAGATATTTCTGCTTAGTGTTGAAATAAAGACGAACAATTGGCTTGCGGTTGTTATCGTCGAGGAATACTGCGCAGTATCCCTTTGCGTCTCTCATCGTTACACGTTCCGGATCCACATCGCTGCATGCGATGGCTTTGATGATTCGGTAACCGGCGATTTCCTCCTCGGTGGTGACGATTCCATCGTCGTCGTTGCCATTGGATTCGTCTTCGTCGTTTGTTTCCTCGTTTGCGTCTGGCTCGATTGTGTCGATCTTGATATCATCCGCGCCGAGTGCCGTCTTGAGTCGATCGTTGACCTGATCTGACAGATACTGCTTCAGCGCCTTCGCCACCAATGGCCTGAACTTCTCCATGACCGACGCATAGAACGCGCCTTCGTACACGTGCGAGGCGAGCAGCTTCACGAACTCGTCCGACGGCTCTTTGAACTCGTCGCCGACGGCCCTCTTGAGTGCACCCACGTATTTGAGCTCTTCGGCACTGCTGGCGATGGAATCAAGGTCGAACGCCGGCTTGGTCAGCTTCTGCAACGCCGGGATTATCGTCGGGTCGATATCCAATAGATCCAGCACCAGGAACGGTTTCGAGTCCATGCGGTTCGGTTCATCGATGTCCATGTAGAAATTCCATACCTGGCCGTTGGTCAGAACGCCGATGCGCGCGTTCGTCACCGCGAAATACCGGTACAGCTGGCTTGCGTTCTCCAAGCTGAGCGGTACGCCGATCTTCTTGCATTCGATAAGAATCTGCACTTGATCGTCGTGCACGAGCGCGTAATCGACCTTTTCGCCTTTTTTGACTCCAACGTCGGCGGTGAATTCTGGCACGACTTCGGTTGGATTGAATACGTCATAACCGAGTACCTGGCCGATGAACGGCATGATAAAAGCGTTCTTTGTAGCTTCTTCGGTCTCGATTCCATCCTTTAGGCCGCGTACCTTTGCCGCAACCTGATTAAGGCTCTCTTCAAATTCCATCGTTATTCTCCCTTCTTCTTGGTTCTATCGCTTAAATGATGCAGACTCGCTCAGACATTGCCAGTCGGAAGTCTCCGAGCACCTGCTGGGTCACCTCCAGTTCCTGGGCGATATTCCACGAATTCCCCTCGTACATTTGTTCGAGCATGCCGTAGCGGAGTGGGTCTATCAGCGTCAAGGCGGTTTCGCGTCTTGCCCTATGCTCCTCGCGACTCTGTGCCACATGGCCACATGACGTGTCGCCGTGCCGCCAATGCAAGAGCTCGTGCACCAACGTGCAGCGTTTGGCCGTATATGTGAGCCTGCGGTCTATGAGGATTACATGATTCTCGTTGTCGTAGCAGCCCCATAGTCCGTCCGGCAGTATGGCGCTGGACACGGTGACGGGCAGTCCGACAATCGCGCGTCGCATGGCCCCGTAGGTCATGCGCCGGTCGATCGGCAGGTCAGGCAGGCTCGTCGTAATCTGGCCCAGCCTCTCCATTAATGGCCTCCTGCTTGCCAGCGGTGTTATAGGCGGCAAGACCATAACCGCCAGACCGCGCCTTCGCCTCCGCTTCCTCAATCGCGTGACGTTTGGAATCCATCACGATGTCTCCGATGGGCACGCCGGTCACTTCGCTGATGCGTTCCAGATCGCTCAGGTTGAGCGGTCGCGTGAAGTTCTGGCGTTTGTACCAGTAGTCCTCGCCAAAGCCGCAGGCCTTGGCGAAATCCTTGACGGTCATGCCGCTGGCTTTTTGAAGTCTGACGCATTCTCGCATGACCTGTTTTGCGAATGCGGTCACTTCGTTTGCTCTCATACCCATGCCTCCATTATAGCCAATTACGTAGTCATTGTGTACAAATTGTAAAGAACTATGCAAATTCATAGGTTTAAACTACGAATTTGCGTAGAGTAAAAACCGTCGAAAGGAAAACCGAGATGTTGAGCACAAAGAAGACCAAGACCCCCGACCACTACCCATGCGGCCACATGCGCGGCCCCGGCTGGCACGACTGGCGCGCCTGCCTCACCAAGCAGGGAATCGAGGAGGATGAATGGCCGGTCTGACGGAAACAGCCACCAGAAACCTCAAAGCGGAACTCGCCAGACACGACAAGACACCGAAAGACCTAGCGAAAGCATGGGGCCTAGAAATCAGAGCCGTAAACAACAGGCTCAAAGGCCACACGCCACTCTCGACGGACGAAATCGAAAAAGCGGCATCCATGCTCGACATGGAACCAGAAAACCTCGTCATGCTCCTCATCCAGCCGATCGACAGCATCAAACAATTCAAAGCCTGAAATCCACACCAAAGGAGCATCCGATGGACAGCAAGACCTACAACAAAGACCTGCGCAAAGCCTGCGTGAAAGCCGTCTTCGACGAATTCGCCGAGCATGGCGACATGATTCGCCCGCAATACGCGGAACAGTGGGATGAAATCGACGCGAGCCGATTCCTCGGCCACATCACCGGACCGATGGACATCGACGTGCCCGACCTCGTGGACGTCATCATCGACACGATCGTCAAGGAAGCGCATAAATGACCAGCCAACTACTCAACCCGCCAAAACCGCCGACACTCCACGAACCCGGATGCCTGCTGCTCGCATCAAGCGGCTTCTACATTCGCCTCCATGAGGACGGCAGCGCCAGCCTCGTGGACGGCATCCAAGACATCACCCTCGCGGACTTCACGTCAGCTGAAATCGAAGACATCGCCTACAACCTCTCCAACAAGATCGGAGCAACAAGATGACATTCCTGGGACGACGAGATCAGATCCTCCAGAATCTGCGCGACCTGTTCACCCAGCTCAGCGAGGAGACTGACGAGACCAGGCGGACGCAAATCGAAGCGAAATGCCGTGAACAACTCGACCTGCTCGAACTCAACGACAAGGTGGGAAACACAAGATGAGCTGGATGGACGACGGCGGATTCGAGATGCAGGCATTCACCGCCCAGGATGGCAGGCCGATGGCGCGAATGGTCTTCTGCACATCGACAGGCCCAACCTGCTTCATCCTCACCAAGACCGAGGCGCAGCGCGTCCGCCGCGAATGCAATCGAATCCTCAAGGGAATGGAGGCAGACAAATGACCAGCCACGGCAGCAACCACGAAGTCAGGAAGCCGAACTACACGCTCCGCCGCATCAAGACCCTGCTCGCCATCATCGGATTCGTGAGCAGCGTGACCCTGCTGTTCACTTGGCGGACAGTGGACTCGCAGACCGCGACCGTCCTCGTGAGTGTCGTCTACCTGTTGACCGGCCTATGGCTAACCGTGAGGTTCGCCCCACGCGAATAAAGACTTCCCACCAGCCGACAGTCCAACAAAACAAACCATTGGGATGTTTTCGCGGACATCCACGTTCACCATTGTCGGCTGGCGGGGACACATAACTGAATATCGATTATTATCCACGCGCCGACCACATCTTGCTTCGCATACACTGTCGGCGCACTCGGCTGGGCGACGGTTCGCCCGTCCACGGATTCCAATCCTCTTCTCCTTTCTAAATATAGGCAGGCACTCCGGTGCCTGCGGGTCCTTTCTTACTATGCCTGACTGCTTCAATCACAGTCGGCCACGCCACCGGCCGCGAACGCGTTCAGGTCGCGTTCCAACAGTCAAAGGGGCGTTCGGAATCCACGGACGGCACTGGTTCGACTCCGATGCCAGCCACTCAGCCCCATCCACTCGTCAGGACGGGGCACACAACATCAACAAGCAAAGGGAAAGCCATGACCAATGAAATCGACCGAAGCTCCTACCGCTTGGAAGTCGCGGCCAAGCTCGACAGGCTCGCATGCGACCTGCAGACGGCGAACGCCGCGATCATCGGCTATGCGTCCAGTCTCCTCGGCGGAGACGATCATGCGATCGACGAAAACGCCATGATGGCCATCAAGGTCGGCGGCAAGATCGCAGGCAAGGCGCACCTCCTCCGTGACATCGCGGAACGGTTGGAAACCGCCGACAAGGACGAAGCCAGGCAACACGACGAGGAAGAGTTCATGGACCGCATCCTCAAAGCACGCATCGGAGGCGCGGAATGAACAACGAAATCCAACAGTTCTACTTCAATAACGCTGCGTTGCGTACCCTGACCGACGAGGCGTGGGAGCCCTGGTTCGTCGCCAAGGACGTATGCGACATCCTCGAAATCAGCAATCCATCCGATGCGTTGAAAAGGCTTGACGATGATGAACGGTCTAGGTTCAATCTAGGGCGTCAGGGTGAGACCAACATCGTCAACGAAGCCGGCCTGTACGCGCTCGTGCTCGGCTCCCGCAAGCCCGAGGCTCACGAGTTCAAACGTTGGGTGACTCACGAGGTGCTGCCGCAGATCCGCAGGACCGGCGGCTACATTCCAGCCAGCGAGACCGACGACGACATAACCATCCTGGCGAAGGCCGTGATGATCGGCCAACGCACCATGGAGGAGCAGAAGCGTCGCATTGCCGAGCAGCAGTCGCGCATCGTTGAACTCGAACCGAAAGCCCTGTTCGCCGACGCGGTGGCCGCGTCCGACGGCACGTGCCTGGTAGGCGAATTGGCGAAGATGCTGCGCCAGAATGGTCTGAACATCGGCCAGAATCGGCTTTTTCAGCTTCTTCGCGATGATGGGTTCTTCGGCAAGTCCGGCTCGAACCGCAACGTGCCGACCCAGAAGGCGATGGACCTCGGCCTGTTCCGCATCAAGGAGACGGCGGTGACGCATTCGGACGGCCACGTGACCATCAGCCGCACACCAAAGGTCACAGGCAAGGGACAGCGCTATTTCATCGCCCGCTACTGCCCGAAGAAGCCGAATGACTGACCTGCTTCGGCCGGAGGAGTTCGCGGCCATGATCGGCTTGAGTCCACGAACCATCGCCAACTGGCGGAGTACCGGCAAGGGCCCGCCGTACTTGAAAATCGGCGTGGAACCGCCCGAAGGCCATCAGGACAGGCGCAAAGTCCGATACCAGCGTCAAATCGCGGAACAGTGGGCCTTGGCACACGAATACCGAAGGACGGTGGCGAGATGAAAAAACGGCATGCTCATCCCGGCTCACGGGTTAAAAGCAGTCCGAACGTCACAAGCGACGGGAAAGCACGCGTCGGTGACAACAAGCCGACCCTCACGCAGCAGGGAATCGACGTGGACGCTTTCATCCGCAAAAACCACGCGCTCATCGAAAAACTCAGAAAGGGAACACGTTGAAACACGAATACACGTTCGAGGAACTCGCCGAACTGAGAAAAATCTACGACGAATCGGGCGAAGCCGGTCTCGAACTCGACGAAATGCGGGCGTTGCGCAAGGCCGGACTCCTCACGCAGGGCCTACCGGAGAAACCGTCGAAACGCGACCTCATCCTTGCGCACTGCAGGAAACGCATCGACCAAGGCCAACCGTTCGACGGCAAGGAAACCGCCGAAGCGCTCGGCATGAGCCAGAAAACGGTCGGCAACATTCTCGGCCAACTCCGCAAGGAAGGACTATTGCCGGCCTACGACAAGCGTTCACCACGCAAGACAACACGGAAAACAACCACAACCGGAAAGAAGAAAGAAACCATGACCACCACCACATCGAAAATCACGGCAGCCGACATCATCACAGCGAAACTCCCCACTGCGGAGATGGCACCGGAAAAAGAGCGCGAGCATACACGCGCCGCCATCACGGACGCGCTGGTCTACATCTACGACGCCATCAGCGCTCTGCAGAAAACCGCGTTCCAGACCAACGACAAAGTCGTCTACGGATTCGCCACGAAACTCCTCAACGGCGAACTCATGGACTTGAAAGCCAACTACTCGAAGGACGTGGCGAAGTGAGACTCAAGTTCAATAGCGAGAGTGGCGTTTTCACCATCAAGCCAGAGTCCCTGGCGGAAACCATCAAGCTCAGGACGTCCGCGTTGGATATCGCCAATCTGCTGGTCAATTATTTCGACGCCGACATCATCAAAGCAGACATAAACAAGCCAAGCAATCAGCAGGGAGCCTGAAATGAAGCGTATCCCACTCAAGGACACGGAACGCTACACGTTGGAACGGTTCCGGCAGTGCAAGAAGACGGAACGGCATCTCGCGTGGCTGAAAAGCAGGAAGGCCGGCGTGGGCGGTTCCGACATGAGCACGATCCTCGGCCTGAATTCCTTCAAGACACCGTATGAGCTGTGGCTTGAGAAGACCGGACGTGTGGAACCTGAGGACATCTCCGACAAGTGGGCAATCGTCAAAGGCAATGCCCTGGAAAACGAGCTCAGGAAGCGTTTCCGCTCGAATCATCCGGAAATGCTGGTCACTGACGGTACCGACAAGCAATTCATCAGCCGCGAAAAGCCCTATCTGAGGGCTTCCCTTGACGGCATCCTGCAGAAAGAGAACGGCGATTTTGGAATCCTCGAAATCAAAACGGCGAGCAGCCGTCGAGCGGGGGACTGGCATGACGAGGACGGCAACCTCCGAATCCCGCCATACTATCTCGCTCAAGTCGAGTTCTATGCGCTCGTCACTGGATGGACGTGGGGCTACGTCTACGTCGCAATCGGAGACGACGAGCCGGTGGAGATACCTTTCCGGGCCGACGTGGAGGATATGGCTGCGATCGACAAGGCCGCAGACGACTTCTGGCGTTTCGTCACCACCGGCACGCCACCGCAGTTGACCGGCGGCGACGTGCAGAAGGCGTTCCCGGAACCCACGCCGGACATCGTGGACGAAAGCGCCGACGATGACCTCTACGACCTGCTCGCAAGATACGAGAGCGCCACCGGAATGCTCAATGACCTGAAGGCCACTCAGAAGGAATTGCAGGAGCAGATCATCCTGCGCATCGGCTCGCATACGGGCGTGCGCTGCGGCAACCTACAAGCCACCTACAAGCCGACGACCCGCAAGGAATACACCGTCAAAGCCACCACATACCGCAAATTCACTTTCAAAGCCACCGAAGAAACCGAAGAAAAGGAGCAATAATCATGGGAGCAATCGCACAGCAGGCGCAGGGCCGGCAGATGGTCGAGATGACGCCGAAGAAGAACCTCCAGATGCTGATGCGGAAAAGCTGGCCGCGCATCGCCAGCGTGGTCGGCAACAACATCAGCCCCGACCGCCTCTACCAGATGTGCGTGTCAGCTATCAACAAGACGCCGAAACTCGCGGAATGCTCGCCGCAAAGCGTGCTCTCCTGCTTCATGACCTGCAGCGCGCTCGGATTGGAACCGTCCAACGTGGATGGATTGGGACGAGCCTACGTGCTTCCCTTCTACAACAAGAAATCCGGCGGAATGGAAGCCACGTTCATCATGGGCTACCGTGGCATGATCGACTTGGCGCGACGTAGCGGCCAGCTCGTGGACATCAGCGCCCGCGCCGTACACCAGGGAGACGAATTCTCATACTCGTATGGTCTGAACGAGGAGCTGCACCATGTGCCATGCGCCACTCCCGGCGAACTGACCCACGTGTACATGGTCGCGCATTTCAAGGACGGCGGACACTACTTTCTCGTGCTGAACCGTCAGGAGATCGAGCAGGCGAGGGCACGCAGCAAGAGCGGTAATTTCGGCCCGTGGAAGACCGATTACGAGGCCATGGCGAAGAAGACCGCCATCCGTCGCGCCGCCCCGTACCTGCCTTTGACCGTGCAGGCGCAGACCGCCGTCGCCGCCGATGACATCACGCCTGATTACGGCGACGTGTTCCAACCTGTGCTCGATGACACTGAAGCCGACGAAGCCGATGACGTGACCGCCGAAGTCATGGAAGCGTGTACGCCGGAGGATACCGAAGCCGACGTGAAGGAGGCTGAGTGATGGCCGGAGAAACCGTTATCACGATAGTCGGAAACCTTACCGCCGATCCGGAGATTCGTACCACTGGTAGCGGCGCATCCGTTGCCAGCTTCACGATTGCCTCCACCCCGCGCACCTGGAACCGTAATACGGGCCAGTTTGAAGATGGTCAGGCTTTGTTCATGCGCTGCTCCGCGTGGCGCGACATGGCCGAACATTGCGCGCAGAGCCTGAGTAAGGGCATGCGTGTGATCGCGCAGGGTCGTTTGCAGCAGCGTTCCTATCAGGCGCAGGACGGTTCCAACCGCACGGTCATCGAATTGCAGGTTGATGAAATCGGCCCATCGCTCAAGTATGCGACGGCTCAGGTGCAGAAGATGCAGTCAGGCGGATACCAAGGCGGCAACGCCAACGGTGGCGGCTATCAGCAGCCGCAGCAGGCACAACAGCAGTCGCAGGGAGCCGACCCGTGGGCTGCGCCAGCAGAGCCTGAATTCTGATGGAATGGATCGAACCGCCGGACGTGGAACCGGTATGCCCGAAGCATGGGTGCGCACTGTATCCGACGCGCACCATCCCATGCCCCGAATGCGAAATCGAAGCCGAAGACCAGGAGGCCGACAACTATGAGCGAGATTGATATCGCGATAGGCAGGCAATTGTGGTGGACACAGAACCGTCGAAGCCGCAGCTGGGCAGTGCCATACGCCAGGAAGAAGCAGGTCAAGGCCAAGAGCCTGCTCACCTTCCGAAACCTCATCAACAGCGGCAAACTCAAGCCGCCCACCAAATGGCCGGTGCATGTGACCGCCATCATCCACCCCTTGACACACGGACGCTTCGACCCCGAGAACGCGGCGCCAATGGTCAAGGCGATACTCGACGGCATCACCCAGTCAGGCTACTGGCCCGACGACAACGCCGACTACGTGCTCGGCCCCGACTACCGGCTAGGCGAGCCAAGCACCGAAAAAGGCGTCTACCACATCACAATCCGAATCGAAGAGGAAGAACACTAGCCATGGCTACGAACGTGACTGAGAAAGACAAAACACTGCAAGAAGTCATCGACTGGTGCGAAACCAGCATGAGAAGCATCAACGTGGATTACACAGAAACAGCAGCAGACGTGCTGGTATACCTCGGAGAACGGCAAGCGCTTGGAGATGTTGCCGACCACTGCCGTTCCATGCTCGGCTATTCCGGCTCCATGCCGTCCGAGGTGCCGAATCAAAGCGAGGACACGAAATGAGCAGGACTGAAACCACTGCCATGCTGTCCAAGCTGGTCGAGAAGAGATTGAAGAATCAGACCGCGTTTTGGGCGAGTGAGGTCAATTTCGACCGGAACACGCCTGACGATAGGCGAGTGGACTACGTGGGCTTCAAACCGTGGAATATCAACGGCGAGCCAGTGCCAGCAAGCGTGGAGAAAGGCTGCTTCGGGTTCTACGAGGTCAAGTCATGCATGGCCGACTTCACGAGCGGCAACGGCCTGACGTTCTACGGCGACCAGAATTACCTGGTCTGCACGAAGGAACTGTGCGACGAGATCGTATGGCAGAAGATGGTGCCCGAGCGCGTGAACGCGATCCTTACCCCCGATTCGACCGGCTCGAAACTGATTCTCGGCCACGTGCAGTCCAACCACGACATGTCATACAGGCGGCGTCCGGCAAGCGAAATCCTCTGGGCCATGGTCAAGGCGAACGGAAAGAGGACTAATTGAGCATCCTGCTTGACGAGGCCAACGCTTACGAGCGTGGCATGGATGATGATTTGACTTTTCAGACGGTTCGGGAGCTTGCTGGTACAGCGTACATGGCCGGACGTTCCGCTCCACCGGCTGAAGCCGAGGTTGAAGCCGTGGCGAAAAAACTGTTGTGGTGGGACATGGCGCCAGCCTGGGAAGACGTCATGCCCAGTGAGGACTGCTTCTGGACTCTGGCCGAGCCGGAGATGCGAGCCAATTACATCAGGGACGCTCGGGAAATGCTCGAAATCGCACGGAAGGCGGTAAGCGAATGAGCAAGACGATCAAGTATGTGGAATGCGCCCACTGCGGAGAGGTTGTCGGCACATATTACGTGACCTGCCCGTACTGCGGATACAAGCTGGCCGTGCGCAAGCCGACTGGCATGGATCCGCTGTATGGCATGACCGACAGCGAATTCTACAAGCGATTCGGGAGCATGTGATGGAAGATGTTGGAATTCTTCCTTGGCCCCCACCAAGCTTGGAGGAACTCGACAAAGCTTTGGATTCGATGGACCACAACGGAATCACAAGAGGAGATTAGGCGATGGCCAGACGAGGCTACGTGCAGTTGGCTAACGGCTTCTACCTTAACCGTAAGGTGCGCCGTCTGCGCCGTACCATGCCCTCTGCCATCAGCGCATTCGTCGTCATGCTTTCCTACTGCGGTGACAATCTCACGGACGGTTACGTGGATGATGATACTGCGGAATTCGTGCTTGACATCACCGTGCAGGAGCTTGACGCATTGCGGCAGGTCGGATTGATCGAGAGCGTGGATGGCGGCTATGTCATCCACGATTATCTTGAGCACAACCGGAGCCGTCAGCAGGTCATGGCCAAACGCAAGCGTGAGCGTGAGCGGTATTCTGCCGAAAGTCTGCCGGCAGAAAGTGCGCAGACTGCCGGCAGAATCGAAACAGAATCGGGACAAACACCAGAACACCAGAACACCAGAACCCAAAAGAAAGAGAAAGAAGAACATTCTTCTTCTTTCTCCAAAGAAATCGGGATGAGTGACTTCGAGCTGGTGAGGGAGAAGGCGCACGCTAACGCCGACATCATCCGAAACTATCCGAACCTCGACCTATCGGACGCATGGAACGCATTCAATTCACGACATTACGGCGAAACACACACCGTCAACGAGTGGACGCGCCTGTGGAAAGGCTGGTGCCAACGCAGAGCCAACATGAGCGGCATACCACCGTCGAAACGACACATACACACGTGGCAGTGCGAACACGTGCTGCAGGCGCTCGGACGAGACAAGGAAACCGCCACGCCAGACCAACGAGCCTGCCAGATGGCGAAACGACTCAACAAGGAGAAATCATGAAACACGATAAACCGGAAACCATGTGCAGCTTGGAATGGTTGGAACACGAACGCCGCAAGGCATGGCAGGAAGGCTACGCCGCCGGATGGAAAGACCGGGAATGCGACTTCCCGCCACACACCACAGAAAACCCATATCTGGAGGCCACAAAATGAACGTCTACATCGTCACCGCAAACGCCGAAGACAGAAACGACTACAGCGATTTCTACATTCCGGACGGCCACAGACCGCCGTTTTCGTGGCGAACCATGGCCGAATACTTATTCAGCGGATACGCCGAGGAGGTCAGCATAATGGGCGTCTATTCCACGCGCGACCAAGCCGAAAACCGCGTCCGTGAACTCGATCGCGAACACTTCGACAAACTCCAAATCTTCGAATGCGTCTTAGACGCCAATTGCTGGAAATACGTAGGAGGATACGAGGAATGAGCAAGGAAACAAAGAACACACTCGCCGACCGGTTCCAACGGACGAAGAAGTATCGGGAAGCCATGGGTGCCGCCATCGAAAAGGACGGCGAGTGATGGACGACTTGGACAAGGTTGAGAAAATTCTGATTGTCGTACTGGTGGTATCCCTCGCCGCAACGCTCTTCCTGATGGGAGTAAGCATCTACTCGTACTGGTACGTGGGCACGCATCATGATTACGGCATGAAGACGGTCAATACCGGCGACGTGACATGGGTCTGCCTCACCGACCACGGCACGACCATCGGCTGCGACACCGTGGAGGAATACAAGTGAAGAAAATACTCGAAAACATGATCATCAAATGGCGTCAAGCCGGATACTCGCTCGATGAAATCGCGCCGCTCGTGCCGCAAGTGCCGAAAGCGGAAATTGCGGCCATCATTCACCAGTACGACAAGGAGACTCGACTTTGACCGACTGCCAGCACTGCCGCAAGCCAATGAAACCGGCGGCGGCGAACATGCTCTGCGCAAACTGCCGCGAAACCTACTGGACGCTGATCCACCAGCTCGGACACATCCAACTGCCCGCCCTGCGAAGCATCATGCTCCGTCAGTCACACATCGGCCCCACAGGCCACACGCCAAACAAAGGCAACGCGCCACTGCCGATCGACACCCACGCACAGGACCTCATCAGCGAATCGGAGGCATGGCTCGCCGAACAGGCAGGCAAAATCAGACCACAATACGGCAACCTGCCATGGAGCAAGGCATGGCAACGCATCATCGCCAACAAACACACCATCCTCAACATGAGCACCGCAGCAGACGACTACGCCGCCCTGGAACACATCGCCAGACGCAACGAACAAGCGTTGACACCAGACGAAGCCATGGTCATCATCGGCACATGCCCAAAATGCGGCCACCAAGCCACCAGCACGCCACAAGCCGAAACATGGACATGCCCAGCCTGCAAATGGCAAGGCGGAGTCCAAGCCATCAAAGCCGAACGCGACAACAAACTCTGGCAACTCGAATACACCGGAAAACCAGTCGAAGTCGCACGCTACCTCGCCAAAATGGACATCCACTGCACCAGCAGCCAGATCCGCCAATGGCTCACCAGAGGCAAACTCCACGCCACGCCGACAAAACACAAAGGAGAGTACGTGTTCAACCTCGGAGAACTCACAGCCATGCTTGACTGTCACAATTAAAATGCTATACTGTCGTATGTTCGTAAAATGAAGTGGTCCAGCCAGAAAATGGTTCGGACCATTTTTCATATTCAGCTTCGATAGCTCAACGGTTAGAGCGGGCGGAATAGCGCAAATACCAACGGTCGGACCCCAACCAACCATGGCGCCATACTGCACACGCAACCATGATGACAACAACGCATTCCACCTCACGCCGGTTCGACTCCGGCACGAAGCACCACAAGGCGGTGACCACATGCCAAGAATCCGCAAGACCACACGCCAATTCGAAAAAGACAAGGCCGCATTCTTCAACCAATGCAAAGCACGGCATGCGGTCTGCTGGTTGTGTGGCATGCCCATCGACTACACCGCCGAAAAGAACACGAGCGACGAATCATACAATCTTGACCACCTCTACCCAGTCAGCAAACACGCCGAACTCCAATTCGACCCAGCAGGCTTCCGCCCAAGCCACACCAGCTGCAACCGACTCAGAGGCAACAGTGACCCGCCAGCACCAATCGGAACACTCTCAAGACAATGGATAACAACAGCATGAGCAAGGAGGCAATGATGCCACAGCAGCCAGTCACACTAGAGCTCACCGCCACAATCAGCGACAAGACATTCCCAATCAGCTCATTCACCGTCAACATCCCAATCAACGTCACCCACAACGAAGTCAACACCTTCACAGTCGGAGACACATACACCACACGCATCACTCCAAAACCACCAAGCACAGACGAACTCATCACACGATTCACAAACGCAATCAAAGCATTCAAGGCAGCATTCGAAAACAACCCCAAAGGGGTAGGGGCGGTGAAATCCTGAAAACAGAGCAACCACGCAACACTGCCCGCGTGGTTGGTCTTCCTCTCCCCGCTGCGTTCGGTACCCCATCGCGCGCGTGAGGGGCGTTAATGATGAAAGGAGAAGGGAACAATGAATCTTGAGGTGCGGGAGTTCCCGATTTCCGAACTCCACACGTATCGTCGTAATCCACGTCGCGGTGACGTGGACGCCATCGCATCCTCTCTGCGCAAGCGTGGCCAGTACCGTCCGATTGTGGTGAATCTCGGCACGAACGCTTCGAAGCGGATGGAGATTCTAGCCGGCAATCACACGTATCTCGCTGCGAAGCAGCTCGGCTGGAAGACCATTCAGGCAACCACGGTCGATGTTGACGACGATCAGGCTGCGCAGATTGTGCTGGCTGATAATCGTCTGGCCGATTTAGGGGTCTATGACGAGGCTGATTTGGCTGTCGTCCTCCAGTCGGTGTCCGACCTTGAGGGCACTGGATATTCCGAGGATGATTTGAAGACGATTCTTGCATCCGCAGGCAAGCCGTCCA
>ENA-OXOI01000129-OXOI01000129.1-human-gut-metagenome-genome-assembly--contig:-NODE-129-length-13574-cov-10.864635_pt1 | contig 13574 bp, 11 predicted proteins | sample MGYA00249766_ERZ652501 | MGnify/ENA primary metagenome ERZ652501 (study PRJEB26925, sample SAMN05826637) | human gut metagenome | biome: ENVO:2100002; feature: ENVO:00000062; material: ENVO:00002003...
TAAGAGACAGCACTTATTCCGTGAATACAAAGTGAAAATGCTGATTATTGACGAATTTCATTCATTGCTTGTTGGAACCCCTCGTTTACAACGCCAAGTGATGAACGCGATTAAAATGTTGTGCAATGAGTTACAAATTCCGATTGTGGGCGTAGGTACAAAAGATGCAATCCGTGTTTTACACACCGATCCGCAGCACGCCAGCCGTTTTGATGTAGCGGAATTGCCAACATGGAAATTGGATAAGGATTTTCAAAAACTACTCTTCCAATTTCAAGGTATTTTGCCATTAAAGAAATGTTCTAATCTACAATCACCAGAGTTAGCAACAAAAATCCATACAATTTCAGGTGGTAACTTAGGGAACGTACATCGCTTATTAACAGCGTGTGCCGTTGAAGCGATTACAACAGGGATAGAACAAATTACATTAGATATTATCGACAATAACTCATGGGTACAACCAACGCAGGGCTTACGAAAAATTATCGGATAAAATCAGGGGTTATCAGAACGCCACTCTATCCGAATGAAAGTATCAGTTCGTGGCTTATTCGTGCTGCTTTAGATTGCGGCACAGAGCCGATTACGTTTACTGGGTTTTATTGGGATAAGTGGCGATTATGGACTTATGATTTAGATAGAGGGTTTGAACCGATAGCACCGCAGATTTATGAAGATATTACAGCATTATCACTTAATCAGCAGGTAAACTTAGCCAGTCATTCGCTTTATGCCGTGTTGAAACCGATTAACAGAGAAATCACCCTTATTAAAGGTCAAGCGAAGTGGGTGATTTCAAGAGGTTCGCGTAATCGCACTTTTCGTGTCGGTCAATCTTATTGCCCTTGTTGCTTAGAGGAAGTGCCTTATTTGCGTAATGAATGGCGTTTTGCGTGGCATTTTGGTTGTTCGAAACATCAAGTTCTATTTGAATCTAAATGCCCTTGTTGTGGCGAAATGTATCAACCACATTTACTTTCAGCAGAGAAACGACAACTAAACTATTGTCATCAATGCGGTGAGAAATTACAGATTGTGACAACACCGCTTAATGAAGCAGAAATCGCAACTATGGAAACTCTTGATAAGGTATTTACAACTAATTCAGGTGAATTTTTTGGAAAACGTGTGGATGCGCAAATATACTTTGCTATATTGCGTTACTTCATCAATCTTGTTCGGCGTGCAGCGGTCACAAAATCCACTCACGCTTTTGCTAGATTTGTGGAACAATGCAGTATTTCACAAGTGGAAATATGCCAAACCAAAACCGCTCTTGCACTTGAGCAGCTTCCAGTTGAAGAACGTAAAAATTTACTGGTAAACGCGGTTAAAATCCTAAATTTATCAAGTAAGGATTTCATTCAAGCTATTCAACAAAGCGGTATAACACAAAAAGCATTTACCTTTGAAAACTATCCTGCGGAGCTTAATATACTCTTTAAATATGCACCAGAAGGCAAAACCGTAAGCCGTAAAACAATAACCAGTAAACCTAAGACCGATTCTGTTTTAAGTCTAAACCGTCAATGGGAACGCTTAAAGCGGCAGTTAAAAATCGCAGCATGAAAATCACTAAGATTCGTTCTCAAAAGAGAAATAGTTGTTCTATTTGTGGCAAAGCTCAAGTAACACGCAAGTTCCAAGAGGAATATTATTGTGCGAATTGCTACGCCCAATGGTTTAAGAAAAAGACTTGTAAGCGATGCGGACAACTAAAGCGTATTCACTGCGAGGGCGAACTTTGCCTTGAGTGTGAAAAATTAACGGATTGCGTACGCTGTGGTAAAACCGCAGGTACATTTAAAATCGGTATGATAAGTCGTTACGGTGCGGTATGTAGTTCTTGCACTCGTTATTTCCGGGAGGAAATAGAATGCTCAGAATGTGGTAAAATGACACGCGATAGATACCGTTCACCAGTCACGAATGAATCGGTCTGTTTACAGTGCTATCGCCGATATACTTTTGCAACTTGTCAGAATTGTCGCCGTTATCGTAAGGTTCATAACCAAGAGAAACAGTTATGCAAGAAATGTGACGAACAGTTACTTTCAATTTGCCCGAAATGCAAAGGTGAAATGCCATCTGGTTACGGTAATGTTTGCCCTGATTGCGCAAGACGAAGTTTATTGTTCAATATGATTCGCCTAAATGGACATATCTTGCGTAATAAGGCAGTTAAAACCGCCTACAAGAAATTCATTTTCTGGTATATGCGAAAATGTGGCATCAGTGTAGCTTTGCATAAAGGTTCGGACTTTATACGGTTCTTTATTGATTGCGACGAGATTTGGCAGCAGATTCCAGATTACGCAGAGTTAGTTACGCATTTTAAACCGAATGGATTACGTGCCAATTTAACAGTATTACGTTGGTTGCTTGATACTAATCAGATTATTGTTGATGAAACGTTAAAAGATGATTTGGCGGAATTAGAACGCATACAATCCCTCTTTAACAAACTCAAAGAGTCCGTGCCTTGTATCGTAAGTTATTATCAGAAATTGCAACGGCGATGTGACGAAGGAAAAACTTCACTTAAATCAGTACGATTAGCCTTGCAACCAGCAATAGACTTAATCAGCATTAACGAGATTACGGACTACCCAACACAAGACCAACTAAACCAGTATCTTGTGAAAAAATTAGGTCAAATGGCAGCAATAACAGGTTTTATCAACCACTTGAAATCGGAATATCATCGAGAGCTTGAAATCGACCGTAAACTGATTCAGCAAATTAAAACTAAACAGCTTAAAAAGCGTTATTCGCAACGTTTAGTAGAACTCTACAAGCAAGAGGCATTAACTGTTGCTGAGCAAATGGAATTGGTTTCTATTGTGTTATACAGTTTGCATGGTATCGAAATCAAAAAAAACAAAATAGCTACAATTTCACTGATCGATGGCATAGCTTATTACTGTGATGAAGATAGAAATTATTTTTTACCGCAAGATATTATATGCAAATTAAAGGAGAAAAATAAAATGTAACATTTTTAAAATGTTACATTTTATTTTATTGTGCTTGTGTTGGTGGCTTGTCTCTTAACACTTTTTCATGAAAACGACAGAAGTGAATAGAGATTTTAAATAGAAACAGATAAAAACCGAACTGGCTTAGGGTAAACACCTTCTTAATATCTTTAGATGATTTTTTATCTTGAAAATAATTCATCGGAAGAGAACGCACATCATCAAAGATAACTATTGATTCAGGAAAATCTCCGATTGTAGGAAGATAAAACAAAGATGTTACTTTTTGCTTTTTAATTGCCTCAAATTTTGAGTCTATTTGGCTTTCTGTAATTCCTTCGTTTATCAACATATTCCTATATTTTTTTAGGTCTACAATAGGAGAAAAAAGAATATTTGGAGGTAAATCTCTTTTATTTTCTGTTGAAATATCACAACTATTGCTTAGTATTATCCCTTGCACAGTGCGCCTCTCTGAGGTTACTACGTTAACAATATCCAATCCATCCCATCCATCACCTTGTAATTCATCATTTGGGTAATATGTCGTGTAATAATTAATATTATTTGGGAAATCTTCTAAGTTCTTTACAAATCCATTTTTAGCATCTTTATCTTGTGTCAAATAAAATGGTATATGTTCAACAATATTATCTAAAATATTTGTATCCATAAAATCAATTAACTTTAGTATAAATCAAAAATATTATCAAACAACACCTTGGAGAATTCCTCTCCAAGAGACTCTTGCTCAGAAAGTAAACTTGCCAAAAATACATTCAAGTTGTTTAATATTTCATTTTCATTATAGTCTATTTTTTTATATGTATTAGAGCTAATTGAATATGTTTCATCTATACTTTTAGATGAATATGAACTAGATAATATATTATGTTTGCTTTGATTATATGAATTTGTTTTTTCTACATGATTAGAATCAATAGTACTATTTACTAGCAAAAGAGATAAAATCATATTAAGAAGAATAGAGTTTGTGCTGCTGGTTTTTGAGTTATAATTAATCATATTCAGCTCCTAATTTCTTGTTAATAGTTTCTTCTTTAAGACAGTTAAAAAATATAGATTTACTTGTTTTATGAATTTCCTCTAAATCATTTTCTAAGTTGTCTTTTAATTGTTCAATACTGCTGTTGTTAATTAGCTTGATTGAATCAATATCAATTATTACACCATTCTTTATGTTGTTTGAATCTTCATATGTTGCATTGGATATAATTTGAATTATATTCATTAAATCATTTTTTATGATATCCATTCTAATTTGATATGGTTGATTTTCTAATTTTTCACCTCCTATAGATAGGGATATATCAACCAAGTCAACTTGTTCCTCGATACTATCAGCTTCAATTAGATCAATATATTTAATTGAAAATCTTTCAATACTTTCAATTAAATCATTATTAATAAGTATTGATAATATTGATTTTATTTTTTCTTTAAAACTTCCCCAGCCTTTATATGGTAAAATACAAGAGATGGAAATGCTATTATCACCAATTAGTACATAGTAATCTGATAACTTAACCCTAATTAGTGGGAGATATTTCATATTAGGTTCATTTTTTCGAATGAACTCTGGTATATCATACTGTGGTAATCTCTCTAAAGATTTTTCTTCATCTTTTATACTTGAAAACAAGATACCGGGAAAAATCCCAGATAAAGGGATGTTTTCTCTCGTAGCTAAACGACATTCGAAAATAGCATCGATTAATGGCTCTGCTTTAAGTTTGGTTGGTAAAGTCATAAAGTAATCCTAGAGTTGACATATAACGACATAGTTTGGATGTTAATTTATTGTACTGGGATTTTACCCTAAAAGGTATATCTATGCACATAAAACTACGGTTTTTTATGTGAAATTTATTATTTTTGCGATCTCGCTCGAAAAATTGAGACGCATTTCTCGACTGAAGTCGCTTAACTGTTAAAGTGCCGTCCAGTTATTAACTTATCTACTAACTGGAGAAACACAATGAACAGTACAAAAAACTCAACCCTAAAAGCTCAATTTAAACAATGGCTTGAGGAAGAACAGAAAACCGATGAGATGATCGTATTTGCTACTATACCGCACATTTTAAGACGGTTTGATAAGCGATTAGCGATTATTAAAGGAAATCGGCTTGAGAAACGTTATCTAAGTGAGTGGAGTAAGCTGTTTCGGATAGATCAAGAGATTGCAAGAAAGGGGAATTGATGCTACTAAGAAGAATACATAAAATAAAAATAGCGGTATTTCTACCGCTATTTTTAGTTAAAGATTTTTAAAAAATCACGAAAGGTCTTTCTAAATGTAGAGTTTCGAAGATTCTTATGTCTTTCGTGAGCATCTTTTACCTTTTTATATAGAGATAGATGCTTTTTATTTAGTTTAGATAGATTTTTAATCAAGAGATTCAATTGCAAGTGTTTCTTGTTGAGATCTTGATACGGCGTTTCATAATTATTTAACAGGGTATTCCATTCGTTGAGAGAGTCTCCAAATTTCGCTAAAAAATCATCTTCTTTAGCTTTTCTGTATTCTGAAACAATCTGCTTTTTTAATTGAATAAATTTATCATCTACCAAGCAAAGATAGCCCACAAAGCCGATAACCCTAATGAACCTATAATGCACCTCATAAAAGCTCTTATGTTCCCTCAGTACCTTATTCCACAGCTTTAACTCTTCACGCAATTTAGCTAATTTTTCTTTTGTAGGGGATAGTTTGTTGTGCTGAATTACGACTCCTGATGTTTCTTTTGGTAGCTTACGATTTTTGTAGAATCTAAACTTATCTTTGTTTATGGAGTACCCGTATTTATTGATTACTCCGATGATTTCGTATTTTACTTTAGAGGGAATGTTTTCCCCTGAAAATAAAATATCATCAACATAAACCGTCATTGTAAGGTTGTTTCTTGAGGCAATATCAAGCAACTGGTAAAGCATCTGTTGATTGATTAGATAAGCCAAATTCATACTTAACGGGCTACCTAAAGGGAGCTGATTTTTATAAGTACAAAAACAAGCCAAATAATCAGCAATTTTATGAGAGCAATTCAATTCATTTTTAAAGAACTTAAATACATCTAATCGACTTATATTCTTATAATAGGATTTAATATCCAACGAAAGAAGTTGATTTTGATTAAGGTGAGAGGTGGCATGAGATAGATAGCTTTCGCCTTTCTTTCCTGATTTTAGAAAATAAGGTTTTTCTATTTGAGATAAATACTTATTTAATTCTAAGTGAAACGTGCGTAAAACATAGTCAGGATAGTATACTTCTCGGTTAGCTGTTTTGCTTAACTTGTAGTATTTATCTAACTGTTCAGGTGCAGGAAGATATTTTGCACTAGATAAAAAGTGTCGAACTTGATATAAATGTTTGAGCCCAAACAATGGACTCTTACGCAAATTTTCTTGTGTATACTGAACCATAAAAAATTTAATGTGATTTTATCCAGAGGAGGGAATGACCATGTAAGTATATTGTGAGATGTATTAGCTATTACGTTCAGCCTAAAGCTCCATCGCAAATAATAGCCTACCTACTTACGCTCCCCTGTATAAAAATGTGTTGGCTTAACCACACAGTAAGAGAATGATGTACCATTCCCGAATATTCAGATATTTACAGGCATTTCTTTAAAGCTTACCAAAAACTGATATGTAACTCTGTAAACTGGGTAAATCCTGATACTCCGTACGCTAGTATTGTTTACCTAATAAGAGAATATTCCTAATAAAAGCGAGTGAAATCCCCACAACTCTACCAGTATATGATAGTTAAACCTTCATTGGAAGTGCAATTTTTATTATAGAAAATACTTTCTTGTATTTGAACACTGATCGTCCTTAATTCCATATCCAGAACAACCCCAAAACTTACCGAATTTCCCTTCTCTCAATCGCATAGGACGACCGCACTTATCGCAAATAGGGAAAGAATGTCGGCAATTTGGATTTTGACAAACACTCATGCTGTCCGTGTCAACAGAAGGTGAACCGCATTTTTCACAAATTCTAGGTGATGAACGACAAACAGATCCTGATGTACAGGAATAAAAGTTACCAAATTTCCCAGCTTTTAACACAAAGTACCCTGTGCTACATACAGGACACTTAAAGATTTTTCTATATTTACTTTTGAACCCATCGGAAACAATATCGAGTTTATACTGTGGAGATAATAACTCGTTAATAAATTCCGATGGAGCATTCACATCTGCAATTAAGTAACTTTCTTTTTTAGCTCGCGTTAAAGCTACATAAAAGAGACGGCGTTCTTCTGAATGAGGGTAATCATCAAGCGTTGGTAACAATGCTTCGATAACAGCTTCTTCTTTATTTTCGTTTGGAAAACCTGTTTTACCTTGAAAGAATCCTAGTAAGATACAATAATCAGCTTCCAATCCTTTAGAACCATGAAAAGTCCAAAACTTCACATTTGGGTCTTTAATGACATCTTTAGCTTCTTTGATTAGGTATCTGTATCTTGCAAGGACTGCAATCGATGCATCTGGATTCTGTTCACGGATTTTTTTGTAAATCTCGAATGCTTTTAAACTGATGTTGTTTTGTTTCTCCCCATTTTTTAGAATGAAAGAATCATGTAAATGAACACAGGATTCGCTTACTTTAGTATGAGTTACAACATTCTTTTTGTACTGTTCAGGATTTTGCATAATAAAATGCCCAGCGGTATCAGCAATACTATTATTGTAACGATAAGTTTTTTCTAATTTACTCAGTGTATGAGATCCAATTATTTTATTGAATTGAGTTGTCACTTCTAATTTACCACCAGAAAAGCGATAAATAGACTGCCAGTCATCACCAACAACAGTCCAAATTGGTCTAGGTCCTTTTTGGTAAATTTCTTTTAATAACTCTAAACGAGCCATTGAAATATCTTGAAATTCATCTACTAAAATATGTTTCCATTTAGGTTTAAAACTGCCGTCTTTAATCAAGGAAGTTGCCTGTAAAATCATATCGTCAAAATCAATTTCTTGAGCATCACTTAATTGTTTTACATAAGCATCGTGAATACGCATCAAAAATGTGGCGTACTCTTTAGCATACACGATCTTTGCATCCGTCAGACGTTTTAAAACTTGTGCATAATTTAATCTTTCTGTACGAATAGCTTGCAAGCATTTCAGGTATCTATTTTTTCCTTCTTGAAAGATACCTGATTCTTCCAGAGCATCTCTTAATTCTTTATCTGTTCTAGGTCGGATAGTAATGAATTGTTCTTGCATTAACTGTTCTAAACGTTTATATAGATTATTCTCAGTCCAATTGTAATGGTATGTCTCAAGTAAAATTGTATTATGCTCTTGATGTAGTAAACGCTTTTTCTCAATATCAGCATTGTATTTTACCGAATCAATATCAGGACGAGTTCTACCTTGTCGATCAATACCAAAATGTTCTAGGTAAACACCATCGCCCAATCCAAAATCAGGTTTATAATCAAATCCAATCTCAATTCGTCTTTTTGATACATATCTAGGTTCGTATTCATACTGAATACCATTTATAAATAACCAGTTCGCAATAAGTAGTTCTTGATAGCCTCTGACACGCTCACCTTGTAAGGTTCTATATTCATTATCTCGAATATACCTATCGTACTCCCCTTTAGTTTTAAATTGGAATGGATCAACAGGTTGATAAGATAATAATAAGAATAAAGGTAAATTATCAGGATCTTCCTTAATATAATTTTCTAGCCATTTAGTAAACCATAAATCTAATTTGGCAGTATCTTCTACAAACTTGGATAGACGGACTGATTTTCCGCAACTTTTAATTATATTACGCCCCAGAGCATGGAAAGTTGATATGCTTGGCGGTACAGCTAATTCTAAGTTAGCTTGTTTTGCACGTTCTTCTAATCGTTCTGTTAATTCTGTCGCCGCATCTTTGTTGTAAGCAAGAATAAGTATTTCATCGTTTGTGGCTTTTCCCGAATCAATTAAATCAAGTGCTTTAGCAACCATCACTGATGTTTTTCCAGTACCAGCGGCAGCTAATACCATATTAATATCATTGTTTCGAATAACAGAAAGTCTTTGCTGTTGTGTCAATGGGTTTGATTCAACTACATCGAAAAAATCCTTCCGAGATTTTAAGATATTTTCTTCATAATCTTTTCTTACTTGCTCTTTATTTAGTCCATTAGAGTCAAAGTTAGAACAAATATAATCTAATTTCTTAATCAAATTACTACTGAAGTGTTTATTAAAAATCTCTTTATCGTCAGAGTATCTTGCAACAATAGGTTTTAATTTATCATTTAGTTGTGGTATATCAGAGTCTCTTAGAAACTGTTTTTGAGTAAGAGTATCAAAATCATCAGTAATAAACTTAAATCTATTTTCAATATTATTTGCAATAACCGCTTCTAATTTCTGATGAAAAAGATCAATATTCTTTTTTGATAAAAATCTGAACGAAATATCTGAATCATTTAACTTAAAGCTAATACCATTCCCTAATAAACTCTTACTAAGAGTAGGAAAATACTTTATATCCTTGATTGCATAGTGATTTACATCACCATTCTTAGACGTGCATGAGATCCCATCGCAATTTAGTTCTGCTTTTTTTAATTTTCCAAAAAGTTTACCTATAAAATTAGGGGTTATAGTTAGATTATTCTGTTCGTTATTCATAATAATTAAAATTTATAGTTAGAGTATTAATAAGTATTTTATTGGGCTTCCATTTCATATTCATTGCCATCGTCATCAATGACAATCATTACGCCATTACGGATCCATTTAGCTTCGGCTTGAACTTCATCACCATATTCGTTCATGATAGTGCAATCACCGTATTTCCCAGTCATATCACAATCACCATAAGCGCCTGAACCGCCCATATCTTCTACATTGTAGTTGTAAGTGTAAGATCCTGAATTACCAGTACGGTAGTTATACGTATAACGTGGGTCGTAGTGTTTTTCTGTATTTACATACTGATTATTGATGTATGGATTATTGTTATATTGATAGCTATTGGCGTAGCTAAAGCCAGATATAGCCAATAGAAGTAGGAAAATTGTTTTATTCATTATGATTCCTTAGATAGAGTTAGCATTTAAAGTAATTTCTTAATACCATTCCAAACCCAGTTATTTTCTATTTTATTTGCTGTTACATGTCTAAATAGTGACATTTTGCCACCTTTAGAATCAACATAATCGCTACTTACGCCATCACTTGATATGATTTCAACAAATAGCTTAAACAGGTTTTCATTTCTGCTATGAATATCTACTTCGCTTGATAAAAACTGTTTAATATCTTGTGGTTCGTAAACAACGCTACTAAAACCTGAGTTTTCTCTTTCATTTCTCGCAGGGAAACTTAATATAAAAAATGTTTTTTGTTGCACGTCCACGCGTAATATCAAAGCGGCAATAGGATAGTATTGTCCTAGTGAATCGAGTATTTCCTGTAATGAAACTATCGCAAAGTCATCAGTCTCATTAAATTCCGATTTAGGTGTGTACCAATAAACTTTAGCACCCTTCTCACATCGTAACCGTTTAGCGTGTTCCCATACGGTATCTAGACGTGATTTTCCTTGAAACTCCGAATCATTTGAAATATCGTAAAAGCAGTTAGCAATGCCAGTATTACCCGTTTTTCCTTGTTTCTCACCTACACCGTAATTTTCTGGGTCATCGTAATTTAAGAATTTAACTTTGCCACCTTTTTCAGTTTCTTGAACAAGCTGAATACGGTTAATTGTTCGCTCTTCACCAAGTAATTTCAGATGTTCAATAACATCAGCCGTTACAAGGTTATTCACGTTATCTAATGTAATATCGAGCTTTTCAAGTTCATGTTCTCGCTCTTGTTTTCGCGTTCTGTATTGAGGTTCTCCGTCTTTTTGTCCTTTACCTCCTTTATTTGTTTTTATTGCAGAATGGTAATAAAGGTTAATTGGCTCGCCTTGTGGTTGGCTAATCCCTGTAATCTGGCAGCAAAGCACAGAATTTCCTAACTCAATACCATAGAATGAAAGCATGATTGGTTTGTCGTGCCAGCAAGGAATGCGATAGTGCGGTCTTTCTTGACCTTTAGAAAAGATGATTTTAGTCGTTATATCTTTTACGACTGTTTTTGTGTAAGCGTCATATTTCAAGTGATAAAGAAACACTGCGTCTTTCGTGGAAATGTTGTTCGGTACGAACACGCCTTTTTCTTTGAAAAATTCATTCAGGTGTAATTTCTTCTCAACCTTACTCCAGTGGTCTGTAATCAAGATGCGTTTTAACTCGCTCGAATAACCATAGTGAGCCATAAAGAAGTGTAACGGATGAACAATATAAGACTTACTATCACCTTCAGGCTTAATAACAAGTAACTGATTTCCATCGCTTTTAAATGTTTTCAAATAAGCTGAATGAACGTATTTATCTGCTTCAAATGGATGAGATTCCTTATTTACCCAAAGTGGCTCATAGGTTAATCCCTCACTCTTTGAAAAGGTAACTTTAAACTCTTTAAGTTTAAACTTATATTCCGACTCACCATTCTTCCAAATACTGCCGAATGGAATTTTATGCAGGTAGTTGATAGGTAAAGCAATCTTAAAGAAACTTTGGCATTCTTCACCTGTTTTCTTGTTTGTATAGGTAGGATTGGTTAAATTGATAAAAGTGACTTCAACGAGTGTTTTAGATTTATCTAGTGAAAGACGGTTTTCATACCAAGTGGCAACGTACTCATGTTCTTTATTGTAAAAACCGCGAAGAGGCTTTTCAAAATACTTTTCTAAATTAAGCGAACAACGCCAGCGAACTCTCTCTAAATTATTCTTGTCGAAATATGACATAATCCACTTCCTTTTCAGTCACTTAAATAGGTAAGTAGATTATAAATGATTTGGATTATAAGGTGACAATTATTTGTATCGTTTGACAGAAATTTGTATTTTTAACATCCGCCACCAACTAAAGCCGGCATTGATGCACTATGATGTGGTGCGCGAAAAGGACGTTGTTTCCAATTATGAAAGTTTAACTCGTTTTGCACTAAACTCGTTACAGATGCAGTTTCTATCGCTTCTAAATCCGTCATTTCAGGTAAAAGTCCTGTTAATCGACTAGCTAACATGGTTTTCCCAGTACCTGGAGGGCCAAGAAAAAGCAAATTATGTTGCCCAGCTGCGGCAATAGTCAATGCTCGTTTGGCGTGTTGTTGTCCAATAATATCTGTTAAATCTAACGTATTTTTACCCAAAAAATTTACCGCACTTTCTTTCACAATTTCAGTGGCGAGGGGTAATTTTTCCTGACCATTGAGAAATTGCACCACGTCTAAAAGCGTTTGCGCAAAATAAGTATTTTGATCAGAAACGAGCGAGGCTTCATTGGCATTTTGCTTCGCAATAATTAACTCTCGCTTTGACTTTTGCGCCGCAAGAATAGCGGGGATTACACCATGAACGCCACGTAATTGCCCCGTCAGCGCAAGCTCTGCCACAAATTCAAATTGCTTTAAACGGCTCGCATCAAGCTGATCCGAGGCAGCTAAAATCCCGATGGCAATAGGCAAATCAAATCGCCCACCTTCTTTCGGTAAATCCGCAGGTGCGAGATTCACGGTAATGCGTTTGGCTGGGTATTTAAATTGTGCATTCATCAATGCACTACGCACCCGATCTTGTGCCTCTTTCACTGTTTTTTCGGGCAAACCAACAAGTGTAAATCCTGGTTTTCCGTTGCTTAAATGCACCTCAATGGTGACTAGCGGTGCTTGCACACCCATAGAAGCACGGCTGTAAACAATAGCAAGGGACATGACAATCCTTAAAGTGCGGTAAAAATGAAGATAGTTTTTGCACTATAAAAAAAGCACATAATGAAATCATTCATCATGTGCTTTTCTTGCGATCTAGATCGCAAAATTTACATTTTATTCCGCAAAAAGTGGCGAAAACCAAAAATCTAATTTTTCTGCAAGTTTATCAATACCAATTTTATTTTGTGCAGAAAAGGCTTCTACTTGAATATCGCCTTGGAATGGAAGAATCGCTTCGCGCACCATTTTTACTTGTTTACTACGTGCGCTTTGGCTCAATTTATCGGCTTTAGTAAGCAATAACAGTACCGGTAAATCTGCTGAAACCGCCCATTCAATCATTTGTTGGTCAAGATCTTTAAGTGGATGGCGAATATCCATCAACACAACTAACCCTGCCAAACATTCGCGTTTTTGCAAATATTCCCCAAGGGATTTTTGCCATTCAATTTTCATTTTCTCAGGAACAGCAGCATAACCATAGCCAGGTAAGTCCACCAGTTTACAATTCGGCTCTACCTCAAAAAGATTGATGAGCTGTGTACGACCAGGTGTTTTAGAAGTTCTGGCTAAGCTTTTTTGATTGGTTAATGCATTAAGTGCGGTCGATTTTCCCGCATTTGAACGACCCGCAAACGCAATTTCAATGCCGGTATCTTCAGGAATGGAACGAATATTCGGCGCACTCGTTAAAAAGTGAGTTTTATGGTAATTAAGTTTAATTTCAGACATAAGGATTCCTTTTAAAATTGCGCTT
>ENA-OXOI01000130-OXOI01000130.1-human-gut-metagenome-genome-assembly--contig:-NODE-130-length-13362-cov-23.053355_pt1 | contig 13362 bp, 14 predicted proteins | sample MGYA00249766_ERZ652501 | MGnify/ENA primary metagenome ERZ652501 (study PRJEB26925, sample SAMN05826637) | human gut metagenome | biome: ENVO:2100002; feature: ENVO:00000062; material: ENVO:00002003...
CGAGATCTGCGCATGTCTCGTGGGCTCGGAGATGTGTATAAGAGACAGCCGTCAGTCAGCACATAGTCCTGAAGCGCTTCTTCCAGCGGTGACAGTAGCCGGCAGCATGCATCCACCCAGCCCGACAGCAGTGAACGACTCAGCTCCACGCCCTGGCGGCCGTATATTTCAGACTGGCGGTACAGCGGGGTGTGCTCTGCATACTTTGAGATCAGCACGCGGGCCAGCAGCCCCGGTCCTGCGATACCCCGCTCGATGGGCCGTGAAGGTGCGGGGGCCTGCACGATGGCATCGCACTGAGTACAGGCATGCTTTTCACGTACAGTCCGGATAACCCGGAAGGCGTTGCGCATCAGCTCCAGCTGTTCGGCGGCATCCTCACCCAGATAGCTCAGCGAGCCTCCACATTCCGGGCAGCATGACGCTGCCGGCAGTAGTCGTTTTTCATCGCGGGGGAGTGATTCGGGGAACGGTTTGCGGGTGCGGGTTTGACGCAGCGGGCGCTGCACGGCCGGGTCGTCAACCCGACCGGTAAGGGTATCACTTTCTTTCTGAAGTGCCTTCAGGTCAGCTTCCATCTGTGCGATACGACGGGAGACTTTTTCGGAGCGGCTGCCGAAGTTCATCCGGCGCAGCTTATCCAGCTGTGCCTGCAGATGGTCTATTTCGCGTTCACGCTCGTTCAGCTTTTCCAGCAGGGCACGGTTCAGCGCCTCCTGTTCGGCAAGGAGACGTTTCAGTGCATTGATATCGTCAGGAAGTGAGCTGCTCATACCGGGTATATTACCAGGCTCATTCAGCGTCGACCAGGATAAAGAGGCTTACAACATAGTCAGGGACGTAAGCAGTCTTTTAGGCTGCCGCCAGTCGATACCTTCAAGGAGCATCGCCAGCTGTGCCGGTGTGAGGAACACTTTGCCATCCCGGGCTGACGGCCAGGCGAAGCGGCCGCGCTCCAGCCGTTTGGTCAGCAGACACATTCCATCGCCGGTAGATCAGAGGAGCTTTACCTGACTGCCATTACGCCCACGGAAGATAAAAACGTGACCTGACATCGGATCGTCTTTCAGCGTCGTCTGCACCTTTGCCGCCAGGCCGTTGAAGCCGTTTCTCATATCGGTGATGCCAGCGACCAGCCAGATCTTTGTCCCTGATGGTAATGGGATCAACGTTTGAGCTCCCGTATCAGCAGGTTCAGGATATTTTCGCTGATGGCACCATTCAGACGGAGTGATCCGTGCCGGAACGTCACTTCACAGCTGATATTGAGTGATTCAGGTGCCGCAGCAGCTACAGGTTGTGACCGGGGGGAGGTTGTAGGGACAACATCTTCGGCATCAAGTGTTATCGGGAGCAGCTCAGGCACGTTGTTTTCTGTTGTTGAAGGAGGACGTAGTTTTCCTTCGCGCCAGTACTGGCGCCACTTGAACAGCAAATTATCGTTGATCCCATGCTCACGAGCGAGTTGCGCTACGGAGATCTCTGGTCGATGCGAGAGTTCAACCATTTTGATTTTGAACTCAACGGGATAATTAGGGCTTTTTTTACGCACTGCGGTTAATGACTTCATGGATAGCGTCCACCATATTTGGTGTCCACTATCCTCTCAGGAATATCAGGATCTGCCAGACGGTGCTGAGACGACGCTTACGAAAGTACTGATACAGTATATTTATGCATTTTCCATATTTACCACATACTTTGCCGCCTTCTGGCGGCTACTTTGGCAGTAATAACACTTAGTCCTAGGCTTTGTTGAATAAATAATATTCTGTGCGAACATCCCTGTAGCTGGCTGGATTTTCAGTCAGCCAGCAGGAGCTCATCGTTTATGCTGAAGGGGATTGTCTGGCGAACGTTGCAATATAGTCGCGTGTCGTTTCGATATCCATCCCGCCACTCAGAGGGATCATGGCGCGTACGTTTTCATCCTGTAACAACGCCCGGGATTGCTGAAGAGCGTCATAGATGGACGCAGGATAATGCACCTCATCTCCCTCGAGGACACTGACAATTCTCAGCATATCCGCCGGATGCTTGAAGATGGTCTCGTCGCTGATATTTTCGCCAGCATCCTTAAGCGCCTGGTTGTTATGCCAGGCGACAGACTTAAGACCAAGCAGGCACGGGAGGTTCACGGTGGTTACCCCGTTAACGACGACCCTGGAACTGAGAATAAAATGGTAAGTCTCATCATCCAGCAGAATGGCAGAAAAATTTGAAATCCCGGCTCCCGCTTCTATCGGGGTGATGTACAGTTTTGTCGATTGCGCCTCATCGAAGTATTCGGGTTTTCTGGCAAACAGCTCAATCTGTACCGGCAGTCCCTTCCCTCGCGATGTATCAGGAAGCGTGAAGCGATATGCTGATCCCCCCTGATTACTGCCATTAAAACGCTTACCGTCATACCCGTAGGTCTCAAGAAAGTCAGAAAGATGGGCATAAAACTCTGGTTTAGTGCTTTCCGTCACGAGCACGATGTCCAGATCTTCTGTTGCTCTGAATGTCGCACCTATCGCTTCAAACTGCAGTGCACAGGCATTGCCACCGATGAGAATGTAATCATCCTGATAGTCCTGCATATACTCAGATAAAAATGTCTGGCCTTCCATCGATTTTCCTGCCTTTAGTTTTACCCGTTAAGATTGTTATAAATGCTTGTTTCTAAATCTAAAAATGCAGATTTTACTCGGATTTCATGCTTATTCATTCTCGTAAAGGCAAGAAATACACTGTCCACAAAGCCATCTGTGATCAAAGGCTTATAAGGGAATATTTGTAGTGTTGCATCATAATCAGCAGACAGCTCATGAGAGGGGTTATCCGATATTACCTTCATGATTTTAAAGAAATAATCACCATCTATGGTTGCTGAATTGATAGGTCTCATGTACCTATCATCGTTTGACATGCAAAGTCCCAGACTCGGTTTTGAGGGGGGACTTAACAGGGTATATTTAGACAACGCTGATTCACCACACCTGAACAGTTCCGCTGGCGGCAGATGATGCTGTCTGACTGGCACCGAGCCGGTTGAAAGGGGCGAAATTCGATGGCGCTGATTGTGCCAGAGGCCTTTTCGGGTATTGGTAAAATGATACTGTACGCTCCGGCCATGCCCTTCAGGCTGGATAAGATTATTGCCCACCATTTCCTTTACTGCACGTGATACCGCCATCTTGGATACACCAAGAATGTCCATCAGATCCCCACTGTTGAACCCATGGCTGAAATAGCCTGCGAAATAATAGCAGATCAAATACGACGGAATGATCCCATAGGGTTTTTCGGTATCCACCCGCACAGAAGCCCGGGGGATTTCAGCCACATCACTGTGGATCAACAGTGAGGGCAGAATACTGTATCTCCAGGGCACGATGAGGCCACATTGAACCACCTTCGCCCATTTTCTGAGTTCAGGGGAGCCTTCCGGGGTGACTATGATCAGGGGGGATTCGTATTTATCTGCAACCCTTCTTAGATGCAAGGCATTATTTGACAGCAGTGTATCTGTGTCATCAGTCGCCAGCATCAAAAAGTCACCACCTTCAATCTTCACAAGGCATAGCGTTGTGCTTTTTTTCAGCTGAAAGGGTAATTCTTCACTGATATCTGTTTCCGGAAGGGCTTCAAGCATAAACATTGAGGAAACAAACTTCAGCGCCTCCATAACTAGCAGGTTCATAGATGACTCCGGTTAAAATCGCTGAGATTATAGTAACGCATGTGAGTTACCTCATCAAATTCCGTGAAACAAAAAAGACAACTCATTGAAAATTAACATTAAAATAAGTAACTCTAAGAATAATTATATAAAAAAACAGCACACTATAATCACGATGCGTTACTTAAATCTCAACGATCACAAGCGACAAATCTTTGTTATGCCAACTCCCACTTACTTAACAGGAGTAAAAGTGAATATAAACAATAACAAAGCTAATAAGATAGTGTGAATCGCCACGGATAATCTAGACACTTCCGAGCCGTTGATAATACTGGTTTTCATATTCTGTCGGTGACATCTGATCGCTAGAACCATGCCGACGCTTACTGTTATAAAACATTTCGATGTAATCAAAAATATCGCTGCGGGCTTCTTCCCGCGTTCCGTAGATCTTTTTCTTTATCCGCTCGCGTTTCAGCAACTGGAAAAAGCTTTCTGCAACCGCGTTATCGTGACAGTTACCGCGACGGCTCATACTCCCTTCCAGTCCATGTGATTTCAGGAATGACTGCCACTCATGGCTCGTGTACTGACTGCCCTGGTCCGAGTGAACCAGCACCTGTTTTTGCGGATTACGCCGCCATACAGCCATCAGCAGTGCGTTCAGGACAATGTCCTTTGTCATCCGTGATTGCATTGACCAGCCGATAATTTTGCGTGAGAACAGGTCTACAACCACGGCCAGATACAGCCAGCCCTCGTGAGTCCTGATGTAGGTTATGTCCGTTACCCAACGCTCATCCGGAGCATCCGGATTGAACTGTCGCTGGAGCCTGTTGGGCGACACGATACTGGCCTCGCCTTTGCGTGCCCGCGGGCTCCGGTACCCGACCTGAGCCTTTATCCCGACACGCTCCATCAGTCGCCAGACCCTGTTCACTCCGCACTGTTGCCCGCTATCACGCAAGTCCAGATAGATTTTGCGATAACCATAAACGCAACCGGACTCCAGCCAGAACTGTTTGATCTGTCCCGTCAGTCTCAGATCTACCTGGTGGCGTTGTGAATGCGGTTGCTGAAGCCAGGCGTAAAAGCCACTGGGATGAACATCCAGCACCCTACAGAGCAGACGAACAGGCCAGCAACTGCTGTTGTCACGGATAAAGGCGTACCTCAGTCGGACAGCTTTGCGAAGTACGCCGCGGCTTTTTTTAATATGTCCCGTTCGTCAGTAACCCGCTTCAGCTCCTTCTGAAGCCGGCGGATCTCGGCCTGAGCATCTGACTGTTCTTTATTAGTGGATGAGTCCGGGCCGTACTTCTTTATCCAGGCGTAAAGGCTGTGGGTGGCAATATCGAGACGTGTTGCAACGCTGGAAACAGAATAACCACGATCAACAACCTGTTTGACCGCTTCAGTTTTGAACTCTTCGGGATAACGTTTACCGTTCATGGGCACCTCTCTTTTAAGTCATCTTAAATGACTCTGAGGTGTCTGTTAAACCTGTGGCGATTCAAGTGGCGTTAACTTGTATTTGCCCTCACCTTTACAACGGGACTGGAAAGCCGAGCCGGAACGCAGGATGATAGCTTTGGCCCGGAGTGATTAGACTATGTTAAGGAAATAGCATGAGTGAACCGATGGTGATCCGTTTTCAGGCAATGGCAATGAACAGTGAAACGCCTATAGCCTCGTTGCTGAGAATGGCGAAAGCCATCGCGGTGAAACTGGATCTCAAAGATGTTGATGAATGGATGACTCATGAGTTGAACGGCTATCCTAGAGATGCCTTTGTTCCTGAGTACCGAAAAATCAGGTGTGAGCTGAAAGCCATACATCCTCATCACGGGCTTGTACAGGCACCTGTAGCTAACTGGCAACAGGAACAAAAGCTGACTACGGTTTTCGTAAGAGAAGCGGCAGGTGCACTGGAAGCAGGAGCAGCAGATAAAGCGACGCTATCCTTTCGCCTTCCTACTGAATATGCGCATCGTCTGCAGGCAAATCAGCCTGAATTTCTTCGTTTTGACTTAGTCAGGATTACTGGTTATCACACCATGCTCAACATTGTTGACCAGGTACGCAATCGCCTGCACGAATGGTCACTTGAACTCGAACAGCAGGGAATACTTGGTGAGCATCTGCAGTTCTCACAGAGAGAAAAAGAAAGGGCACCTATGACAACGAACAACTTCAATTTCAACGGTAATGTCAGTAATACGGGCGTGATCGGCGCTGATAACCATGCCTTTACGCAGCAGAATACACTGCATATTACAGCCGGCGATTTTGACGCGCTCAAGGCCAGGCTGGAGTCGCTGGGTTTTGCGACTCAGGATGTGCAGGAGCTGAAAACGGTGCTGGACAGCGAGCCGGCGTCGAAAGAGCCTGGCCGAGTGCTGCCCAAGGTTTATGCCTGGATTGGCAAGGCTGGTGAACGTGTACTGGACGCCGGACTTGATAAGGCCGCACCGCTGGCCATTGAGGCTATCACGAAATATCTCGGGGCCTGATCGCCCTTTCTCCATTAATTGCCTAGCTGGCTGATTCTTTCTGCCAGCCAAATACATTGTACGAAGAGCTGCGCCGCCGTAAAGTTTCGATTAGCTTTAAAACACGGATCAGCCTCCGACATTTCATCAGCCAACCGGCTCGATGAGCACTGGTCCCTGATTCTTCACATTACCAACAGCGCGCGTTACAGGATGCCATTTGAAATGATCAGCTGATACAGCTCCATCAGCAGCAATTTCTTCAGCCTCCTTACCTGAAACGTCCTGTTTCATCCACTCCCGGGCGGCATCCGTTACCAGGACAAGTGGTCGTCGATCATGGATATCAACGAGACCTTTATCAGCCGCGGCAGTGACAATCAGAAACCCTTCCGCCTCATCACCACGCTCAAACGGAGTGCTTCCGATCGCTGCCATGAGGATTGGCTGGCCGTCTTTACGGTGGATGTAATAGGGCTGCTTCTTGTCTCCTTCACGCTTTCATTCAAACCAGCCATCAGCAAAGCAGATCGCCCGACCGTGCAGCCACAGAGGTTTAAACATCCTGCTGCTGGCTGCGGTCTCAACCCGGGCATTAATCAATGGCGTTTTATCTCACCACCCTGGCGCGTAACCCCAGTGAACCGGATCGAGCTGCAGCTGTTCGTCGCGTTCGCTCAGCAGTAATACCCTGGTACCCGGGGCGACGTTATAGCGACCGATGGGTTCAGGGTCGTAGGCAATATCTCGATCGGCTTCATCGGCAAGGAGAGAAAGATAATCTTCCCGCGTCATTGACTGAGAAAAACGTCCACACATACTCACCTCCTCTGGCCAGAGTGAAAGTATAGATGGTTGGCCGGTGAAGAGGCTGAGAGAAATTGCGGGGTGTCTACTGCTTAGTCATGTAGTTTACTAATCGTTACCCATTCATTTATTATGGATAAATTCATAAATACAAGGATGCTAATACGTTCATCAAACGTTATTTGCCGCACCTCACTTTAATCTTCCCTTGCAGATTTCTGGGTCGTGACGCAGACTTGCTGATCGCGTATGCTCCGCACTTTGGAAAAAATTCATGGCAAAAGTTGATGTCGTCTGCCCTCAGTGCAATGAAATCCAGGGGGTACGATGTAACGGACATTCAGCATCCGGTGCCCAGCGTTACATCTGCAAGCTCTACGCAAAGACCTTTCAGCTCAACTTTAGCTATTCCGGTGCCAAACCAGACACACACCAAACCATTGTTAATATGGCGATGAATGGTTCCGGATGCCGCGATACCGCACGGGTTCTCGGCATCAGCCTCAATACCGTTCTGCGACACTTAAAAAAATTTCGCCAAAACAGGTAGCTGAGAATATCGACGCCGAAGCGGAAGTCGTTATCTGCTGTGAAGCCGATGAGCGTTTGTTTATGAATAATGAGTCGGTGTAAAACACTATTGCGTAAGGAGTGACGGGGTTTAACACTTTTGTATATTAATAACTTCTTTTCTTAGCCCCTACGAAATCTTGATGTATGAATATGGGACAGCATCATGCTATGATGCTGTTTTTAAAGTGGATTTCATCTTTTACGTTTAACGGGCATGCCTGACTTAAAATTTATGTAATTTTGTAATACCAGAGCTGTTTCTCTGGCATTAAATATGGCATGACTCATGGTTAGGTAACGAATGAAATGGAAATAATCATCCTAATCATGATTTTTTACTTAGAATCGATATTGCAGACCCGCTGTAATCGTATAGTTTTTATTTGATATCCCAGCGGCATCTCCTCCAATGGAGGCGGACTCGCCACTGTTAGTATCAATAATCTGAGTCCCTCCCTTAGCCTCCTCATATTTACTGTAGGTGAACTCAGCAAATACTTTAGCATTCGGAGTTACGTAATATCCGGCATCAATTGAAGTGCCATAGTAACGTGAACTGGTAGTCTTCTCACGGAAAGTTAAATCCCGCATGTAGTGCTCATCGTTATCGTGCGCCCGAACCCAGTCACTGAATTTAAACAATGCATTGAACTCAAAATCATTAATACGGTACTGACCTACAAGGCCAATGTACGGCATGGAAAACCGCTGGCTATAGCCAATTCCACGTTCACCAACAGGGAATTCTCCAGTATATGAACCATTATCGTAGTTATAGGAACCTCCGGTTGCAGTCCAGCTGAATCGAGTCTCCTGATAACCAGCCATTACACCGGCTTTATAGTTTTCATTCTGGAAAACCCAGCCTTTTGCGTTCAGATCGAATTCATTGGCATAGTTGACATTCGTGCTGGGGTGGGATGAGTGGTCAGTCCATCCTGACTGATTATCGTTCATCCAGTCATAGTCATCCATGTGACCTGCACCGGAAGCCAGGGATGTCCAGCCTCGTGCATTCAGTGTCAGAAACGAATATGCATCCCAGGAAATGTCGCCTTTTAGAATGGCCACATTCTTGATCTTCCAGTCCAGCTGGCTGACCTTTCTTCCTGTACCAGTATCATAAACCAGTTCATGAGACTTTCCGCTTAACAGCCCGGCAGAGGTGGATACAGTTACGCTTTCCGGTGAAAAATTTGGCGTTAACTGCGTAGACTCAGCATAAGCAGTACCTGAAAGCATGGCCATCATCATTAATGTAATTGTACTTTTGTTCATTTTTATTCCCATAATCAGACGTTTGTCAGTAAGTTGCAGAAATAGTTTAAAACTCATACAAAAATCAATCAACTGTCAATTTTTGTAATTTTAAGTTTCTGAAAACATACACAGGCCCTCTGATTTAGTTGGTTAATACTATCATTAAATCAATAACTTAAATACAAAACATCCCTTTTATTCTTTTGATGGTTTTTTGATAGCGGGCTCATATCACTTCCCGATCAGAAAACAATAGGATTGGTGAAAAGTTGCGACTGAACAGTAGCGCCCTTACAGGGCGAGCGTCACCGCTTCGCGGTTCCGATGGTATTCATGATCGGCAGACCGTTTTATACTCCGCTGCATGTATATTCCACGTCCCGCAAAGTTGCTCTTCACCGTCGATGACGGCTGGAATTCGTTTCTCGAAAAATTCAGTGACCGCGTCACTCCCTGGACCCGCCTCTGCGTCGAGCGCATGCTCGCCTGCGGCACCACTACCATGGGCGTTCGCCGCTTCTGCTGCGCATCGCCGGACTGCACCCATTCCCGCTTTTTCTGCCAGAGCTGCAAATCAAAGGCCTGCAGCTCCTGCGGCTTCAAAGCCACTGAGCAGTGGGTAGCCCAGCAGAGTCATATCCTTCCCGACTGCGACTGGCAGCACATTACCTTTACCATGCCCCACCTGCTCTGGCCCTTTTTCAACAACAACTGGCCCCTGCTCAACGCGCTCTTCCGCGCCGCCACCCGCGCCATGCTTCGCTGGGCCCGCAGACAGGGCGTGGAGGTCGGTATCTTCTGCGCCCTGCATACGTACGGCCGTCAGCTCAATCAGCACCCACACATTCACCTCTCCGTCACCCGTGGCGGGCTGGATATCAGGCATGCCCTCTGGCGCGACCTCTTCTTTAAGAAGCATGCCGTCGAGGAAATCTGGCGCGGAGCCGTCATCCGCCTCCTGCGCCACAGTCATGACCTGATAAATCCCGGCAGCCTGCCGGGGCTGGGGCATATCCGCGACAAAAAGCAGTGGCAGCGCTATCTGCAGGCGCAGTACGGGCGCCGCTGGAAGGTGCACTTTGCGAAGAAGACCCGGGGCGCCTGGCGGAGCGTCAAATACCTGGGCCGCTACCTGAAGCGACCTCCGGTGTCAGCGGCAAAGCTCAGGCACTACAGCGGCGGTGCCGTGGTACATCACTATTACGACCACCGTAAGCAGCAGCACCGGCAGCAGACGCTGACACAGGAAGAGATGATCGGACGCTATATCAGCCACGTACCGGCGAAGCATTTTAAGATGGTGCGTTACTATGGCTTCCTGTCGAACCGCAAACGGGGTTCGCTGCTGCCGAAGGTGTATGAAGCCCTGCAGATGGAGGCGCGAAAAACACCGGAACAGCCCGGCTTCGCCTCGCTGTTGAAAGGATTTCTGCGTACGGACCCGTATCAATGCATCCTCTGAGGCAACCGGCTGCGCTTTGTCAGCGCAGAGGCCGGCAGGCATGCCACGGAATTAGTGGCGGAAAGGCTCCACGGGATCGCCAGAAAACTATGGCTTCTGACACAGGCCGCAGGATAAGTGCGCCCGAAAAATGGGTTTCCGGTTAAAAACCCCCCGAAAACAGTATTTTATTGCCATGATTTCCCCGACAACACACCATCACTGCGTTTCGGGATCCTGTGTTCATGGTCAGTGAATTTTTAAAACGTTTTTCCAGATTCCTAACCATGCACACCCTCAGCGGCTTTGTCTAAAACACATAAAAATACATATATTTGCATTTAATTCCAATAATTGCATATAAACTCTCTTTTTTTCTGATAATTTTACATTACTTTACACCAAAAGGCATTTTTCGTGAAGATTATAAAGGAAATCATATTAGGGACAGTATTAATAGTGACACTCGGTGCTGTTGCTATTTATTTCTACCATACGTACCACTTCAAAAAAGCCAGCAGAGATATTTTATATCAACTATCGAATCAGCTTATTGTGAAGCAAGGGCTTAACGAAAGATTGTCCACTCATCTTGTATTTGATACGTTGTATGTGGATGGAAATATTTCTAAAAACGATGACAAAGTACTATCGAAAATCATAGAAAACCACCTAATTCCTGTCCGGACGATATCCATTAACAGCGGTAGTGGCGATATTGAAACAGCAATTAATATCGGTCGTATTATTTATGATAAGGGAATTAGCATAGAAGTGAGGAGACTTTGTCTTTCTTCTTGTGCTAACTATCTTTTTCCTGCAGCAAGAAATAAAATCATTAATTATGGTTCAATTATTGGTTTTCATGGTTCGCCCAATTCAGATGACAGTAAGTTAATCACTACGGTTGATGGCACAACAACGTCTGATCCGGCGATAACAGATAAAATCTTCTCCGAAATAAGAAAAACCGATAAATTATTCTATAACAAAATACATGTGTCATGGATGATGCCGCTTTGTGGGCAAAAAGAAAATATTGGTGATCCAGATACAGGCCTGTCTACGTACAATGAGAAGGATTTTGCGCAATTTGGCGTGAAAAAAATATTTCATACACGGATGGTGAAATGGTATGGAAAAAGTCTATGGATATTATGGGCATACCTTTTGCTCACTATTGCAAGAAAAAATAATTATGCGTGAACTGAATGAAAATGAATTAAACCATGTGAGTGGCGCGGGCATGTGGGGTTCTATCGGTAATGCTATCGGTGGGATGTTTGGCGGGAGCAGCGCAGGTTGCAATGGTAGCTATTCTCATACCAGTACAACCAACAAAGCCGTGAACATATCACAAATAGGCAATTACATATTTTAATTACTGTCTCAGTTTACCACACTTATGATTTTAATCAGAAAGCATGTTTTCCGCGCTAGAGCCTGAAAGGTGTAACTCTCTTTTAACTTTACCATTTTGTAGCATAAGAATTTTCTTGTTATTATGTGTAAATAAATGTATACAAACATTTTGTTGTCGTTTATAATAACCAAATTAAAAACATGACTGGACGTTATATGAAATCATATCTGTATGCTGGAGTGTTGTTAACATCTTTAGTTCTTGCGGGATGTAATACTTCCTTTTCTTCACCTGAGCCAGAATATTATACTCCCCCAGTACTTGATTCTGATATTGCAAAAATCCGTCTTATTGGCGCACCAATATCATATGCTATATATAGCATCGACAGCTCTGGACATAAAAAAGGCGGCTGGGTTGAAAAACGCGAACTTTCTTACGTTTTCACTGATGGTCCAACCAGAGATATTGGATTACCGAAAGTTACTGGTAAGCTGTATGAAGAAAAATATTTCGAAACTTATTTGAAGCCAGATACAGTTACATTGATCTACAACTCAACTACCCTTTGTGTAGTCAAGGTCATGCTGGTTCCTGAAAAACAAAAAATTTATGAAGCGCGTATAAGTTATACGGATAAATCAGGATACTGCGTTCTTTACTTAAAGGAAGTTGTACATGATAAACATAATAACATTTATATCGAGAGTAATCTCAAAAAATGAAAATAATGCTCAAAGGTATAATCTTTTTCATATGTGTTATATCATCCTCTTGCGTTTCTATAGATAAAACAAAAGCGAGCCGATTAAATGAGTATTCAGAGGCGGAAATTAAAAATAAATTAATTATTAACATTACTACGCGGAAAGATGTACTTATAGCATTTGGTCCTCCAGAAAATACTGTGAACTACAATGAAGAAAAAAAATGGATTTATACATCAGAGATTATTGATCATGGACTTTATATAATCGTTCCCATATTTAATGATAGAAAACAGCATCTATCACTTGAGTTCTCTGATAAAGGATTATTATCCGACTACATTTATCAGGAAAACTGGTAGTGCGTCCAATTAGTGGGGTCTGAAGCCCAGTCGTACGAAAACGTACGCTAAGTGTTTTTTTTAACCACTTAGTTTCATCCCTTAAAGTACAGTTAGAGATGTAAGTTCCTGTGGTTGCCGAAAAATACCCTCCGATAAAGAAAGAGGGCTGCTACCCGGTATAGATTTTTATGCACTCAAAAAAGTCGTGGGGTAAGCGAGGGAGGCTTATCTGTAGATAGCACAGGAGCTATTTTAGACCCCAGTAAATCAAATTGTGGTATTTTCAACGGTGGGATAGCTGAAAAGGCAGTGTTGCCATTTGTTCTTGCGACATTTCTAGTAAACATCAATATCCTGCCAAGAGCATTAACACCATAGAAGGAATCTTTTTCTTTTCGAGCTCCCCAAAAAATATCCTTCTCTGAATGCTCCACAATAAATTTATCACCTGTTGAGTCCAGTAAAAGATAAAATGAGTCCCAATTTTGACAAAGTTTTGAAAAAACAGCCCATTTCATAATGGATATTCGATTTGAATCCCATCCCTGCCTAGTAAGGTGTGTATTTTTCCTGGCGATTCTCTTAGCCATCATAGGATTCGATTCAGATAAAATTTCCAACTGAAGGGACTGTAAGTATCCCGCATAATCGTGCCATTCACATTTAGAGATCCTCCGGCATAATCACTCTGCCAACAAAGGAGATCGC
>ENA-OXOI01000138-OXOI01000138.1-human-gut-metagenome-genome-assembly--contig:-NODE-138-length-12631-cov-74.078085_pt1 | contig 12631 bp, 10 predicted proteins | sample MGYA00249766_ERZ652501 | MGnify/ENA primary metagenome ERZ652501 (study PRJEB26925, sample SAMN05826637) | human gut metagenome | biome: ENVO:2100002; feature: ENVO:00000062; material: ENVO:00002003...
GCATTGAAGTGTGCATCGTGCATCGACCAAAGTACGATGACTGGAGCTGGCCGAAAGGCAAACTCGAGCAGGGCGAATCGCATCGTCATGCCGCAGTGCGAGAAATCGGCGAGGAGACAGGCGTTTCCATCGCACTCGGCCCGTATCTGTGCGAAGTCGAATATCCACTGTCCGAAGAAGGCAAGAAAACCCGGCATTCACACGATCGCGCCGTCGACACCAAGCACACGTTGTATTGGATGGCGCAACCGATTTCCGGAGATGATGCGGAACATCTGCTTGACGCATTCGGCCCCGTGCATCGCGCGGATGTAGGCGAAATCAACGATATCGTGTGGGTTTCCGTACGTGAAGCACGTAAAATCCTCACGCATTCCACCGATAAAGACACCCTCGCCATTTTTGTGGACCGCGTACAGGAGGGTGCCGCGACCGCGCAGAATCTGATGATCGTGCGTCATGCCAAGGCCGAATCGCGCAAATCCTGGAAAGGCACCGACGCGAACCGGCCGATCACTCCGAAAGGCGCGGCCGCGGCATTCGCACTCAACCGCGAACTCGCCTGCTACAACCCAACCCGCCTCGCAACCTCACCATGGCTGCGCTGCCAGGAAACACTGCAGGTGCTTAGCTGGCAGACCGAACGCCCGATGGAACACATCGACGCGCTCACGGAAGACGCCTTCGCCGAGCACCCGACCATCGCATGGCTGGCGTTCCTCAAGCAGATCCAGCTCACGCTCGAGACCCGCGAAACCACGGCGATCTGCATGCACCGACCGGTTATCGGAGGCATGTTCGATCACTTGCGCGGACTATGCGCCCGCAAAGCGCTCTCCAAGCAGCTCATCGCCAAAACGCCGTTCATGCCTACCGGCACCGCCGTAGCGCTGTTTATAATCGATACGCCGCAAGGTCCCAGCATTATCGATATTCAAAAGGTTTCGCCCATTGTCTACTAGCATGCATTACGGTTCCGGATCGGTTGTACCAAGCCGTTCCGCCGGTTTCACCAACACCGGATCGCCGCGTCCGGCCCGCCCGGGGCAACTCGACCAGATGATGGCCGACAATATCGCGGGAGGTGCCGATCCGGCGCAAATCAACGAGATGAGCCACGCTTCGGCGGCCGCACTGTTGGACCGCGTGCATCATACGCAGGATGCCGAACTGGTGGAGCGCGTGCTCACGCTGGTGGACCGCGAGGGCGTTGACGTGATCGCCGAACTGTGGAGCAGCGCCGAGCCGGATTCGCTGCCGGGCATTCTGTGGCGGCTGTATCTGCTGCGCACGTGGATGCGGAAGAATCGCGAGTCGATCGCACGGTTGTGGCGCGCTGGAGAGCCGGTTGCCACTACCGCCTCGGCGATTGCCGGCGTCGATCAGGCGCCCACGGAAGATGACATTGCGCATATTGCCGATTCGATTCTCGCAGGCGCGTTCACCGGCGATTTTGCGGTTGCGCTGGAACGTGCGGCCGCGTTCACCGACGTGGTTGCGTTGGGATTGCGCATCGAGGCACGCAATATGATCGCACGATTGAAAGCTGCGGAAGGTTCCGATAGCAGCGATTCCGGCATTTCCGCCATAGAAAAGCAGGTACGTACGAAATCGTCCCGTTTGATGCACACGGCCGGCAATCTGTTCGTCACGGCCAAGGATTTTCGCCATGGGGCGAATCTGTGGCGTCGCGGAAAACTGGAGTAACGCGTTCCGTACCCGTCCCCTGCACCTGCCTCTGCACCCACCTCTGTACCGCTACCGGAAGTGTTTTACGGCGCTCGCACCATCAATTCGCGACATGACGTAACATACGGTCTGCAGCATCTGTAGAATAGGAATCCGCGTCGGGCCATGCATAGCCCCGGGCTCCATTTTTTGCCGCTGCGAGCGGCCTTTGCGCCGACAGGCGCTTTCGTGGTTCGGCGCTTTCCCTCTTCTTAAGTTTCGTTGTTTTTTTATACGATTTTCAGTTTCTTTCTTGGCTCCTTTCCCAGTTCCCGCGCTTTTCCTCGCGATTATGGACTACGCTTAGAAGACATGGATATTCATGTTTTGAACCACCCGCTGGTGGACCACAAGCTCACCGTTCTTCGCGACAAGAACACCCCGTCCTCCACGTTCCGCGAGCTCGTTTCCGAACTCGTGATGCTTGAGGCCTACGAGGCCACCCGCGACGTCGAAGTCGTGGACAAGCCGATCGAGACCCCCGTCGCTCCGATGGTAGGCAAGCACATCGCTTCCCCGGCGCCGATCATTGTGCCTGTGCTGCGCGCTGGCCTGGGCATGCTTGACGGCATGACCAAGATGATCCCGTCCGCTGAGGTCGGCTTCCTTGGCATGAAGCGCGACGAGGAGAACCCAACCCAGCAGATCACGTACGCGAACCGTCTGCCCGACGATCTGAGCGGCCGTCAGTGCTTCCTGATCGACCCGATGCTCGCCACTGGCGGCACGCTGGTCGCAGCAACACATTACCTGGCCGAGCGCGGCGCAAAGGATGTTACCGCCGTGTGCATTCTGGGCGCTCCGGAAGGCCTGAAGTTCGTTGAGGAGAACCTCGACCCGTCCATCAAGTTCAAGCTGGTGCTGTGCGCCGTCGACGAGAAGCTCAACGACAAGTGCTACATCGTGCCAGGCTTGGGCGATGCCGGCGACCGTCTGTATGGCGTGATCGACTGACCGAAGCAGAGCTCAACCGAATCGGTCCAATCAGTTAATCGAGTAAATCGAAAAAAACGGCCTGCCACAACGCAAATCATGCGACGGCAGGCCGAAATCATATGTAAAACCTCTACTGCTCGTCGGGCACGAACGCCTCGAAAATATGATGGTCGAACCAGTCATCGCACTGGGCGAGCTCATCGCGGCTACGCACCGTCCACGACACGGGAACAGCACCCATGAAACGAGCCAACCGCACCTGCGGACTGTTGCCACCATGCCAGTCGTAGGCGACGAAATCAGGGCGGGAAATCCAGTCGAAAATCAACGCACCGGCCGCATATTCCTTGGCGAGCGCACCCGGATCAGACGGCTTCTCCTCCCCCTGCGGCCACCAGGAAAGCTGGCCACGGCACACTTCCGGACGGTTCTCCTTATACCAGTTGACGGCAGCCGGATTGAACGATTCGATCACATACGCGCCGGAATAGGCCTGCAGCAGCGCGTCGCCCTTTTCCATGAGCTCGACATCGCGCGAACCCCACTTGGAATTGTCGTCGAACTTGTATTCGACGATCAGCGGCACACGGCCGGCCACCACTTTGAGCACGTCGGCGAACAGTGGCACATGCTGGAAATACCCTTCCGGAGCGCTGTCAGGTGTGGTGACCAGCGGCGGATTTTCAAGCGAACCCGGCAACGGCGCTGCCACAGCGGCACCGGGGGCGTCGGTCGGGAACAGCGGGATGCGGGTCAGCTCATCGTAGGTGAGATCGGCGATACGGCGTGGATCTCCGGCGACGCGCATCAGATCGCCGTCATGCACCACCACGATTTCGCCGTCGGCGGTCATCTGCAGGTCAAGCTCGATGCCATAGCCGGCTTCGCAAGCCGCTGCGAATGCCGCAAGCGAGTTCTCCGGAGCGATCGCACCAGTCACGCTGGGGCTGCCATAGCCGGCCTTCATGGCCATGCGACGTGCCAGCGCCACATACTCGCCGCTCTCGTTGGCATACTGCGCGGTCAGACCGGAACCCGCGTCATGCAGGCCACGATGCGCGTACCACACGTCGGGAATGGACGGCACATAATTGCGGCGCTTGTCGGAGAAGGTACGCGGCGCGATCGCCCATACTGCGGCTCCTGCAGCGAGCGCACCGCCCACCAGCACTTTGTTAACGAATGATTTGGACATGGGCTTTCCTCCCTTACGCGGCCGCTCGCGCATTCTCTCGCGTTGGTTCTCACCGTTCGCGGCCATCGAATCTGTCTCTTCTGAGATTAGCCTATAAATCACAAAAAACTACCGTTTTTTGTTGGAACGTCCCTTGAAGTAAATGTCGAACACGATCCAGACGGACAAAATGAACGCGATCACATAGCCGAGGAAACCAACGATCGGAATACCGAAAATCACCGGTTTGATGCCCGCATAGTACACGATCGACGAGCCGATGAACAATCCGACGACGATCAGCGCCATCGTAAGCCTGTTCACCATGTTGGCAAGCAGATGGATCGGTTCCTGCGAGCCGACCATCTCCATATTCACGCGCAACTGGCCGCGCGTAAGCATACGGGAGGCCACTTTCAGCTCATTGGCGGCAGCGAGCAGACTGTGCAGCGCCTGATGACCTTCGATAACCAGCGATTTCGCCTCATCCTTGGCGAAATCCTTCTTCGACGTGCTTGCGGCGATATGGTCGGAGATGATCTGAATCATATTCACGTCTGGAATGAACTCGTCGAGCAGGCCTTCCAAAGTGACCAGCGCACGCCCGACCGTGGTGACGGTGCTCGGCACTTCAATGCCGTGTCGTTGCGCCATTTGCGTCAATGCGGTGAGCATGGCGGCGATGTCGAGTTCGGCAAGGTCGACGGTGCCGAATTCCTTGACGATCACATCCAAGTCGGCCAATAACGCCGGATAATCCTCCGGATCGGCCTCGGCACCGGCGAAACGCAGCAGACCGTCGGCAAGCGCGGGCGAATCCTGTTTGGCGACCGCGAAAATCATGTCTTTCAAGACGGAACGGGTTTTGGCATTAAGCCGGCCCGTCATGCCTAGGTCGAGCAGCACGATCTGCCCGCCGCGCACCATGATGTTGCCCGGGTGCGGATCCGCGTGGAAGAAGCCTTCGTCAAGCACTTGCGTGGCGTAATTGTCGACCAGTTTGGTGCCGATTTCCTTCAGATCGTAGCCCGCTTCGATGAGCTCATCAGGATGCGAGACGGAAATGCCTTCGACGTAGTCCATGACCACCACGTGTTCGGTGCACAGGTCGGAGTATGGCTTCGGGCAGTCCATGTATTTGTAGTGCTCGCAGAATCGTTTGAATTCCGCCAGATTTCGCGCTTCGATCATGAAGTCGGTTTCGGCTTCGAAGGTGTCCCACAGTTCTTCGACCACGCCGGAGAGATCGACCACTTGGGCGCTGGGCATGGTTTTGGCGGCTATTCGTGCGATAGTGCGCATGATGGACACATCCTGTGCCATGGTTTCGCGCACGCCCGGGCGTTGCACTTTGACGGCCACATCTTCTCCGGTAGTGAGTTTCGCACGATGCACTTGCGCGAGGCTTGCCGATCCGAGCGGTGTGGCGTCGATATGGTCGAAGATTTCGCCTGCCGGGCGTCCGTATTCGTCTTCCAGCACTTGCAGGACGGTGCCGTACGGCATGGGGTCGGCGTCGGCGCGCAGTTTGGCGAGTTCGTCGCAGAACGATTGGGGCAGGATTTCGGAGCGCATGGACAGGATCTGTCCGACTTTCACGAAAGTTGGGCCAAGCGCTTCGAACATGAGCCGCATTTTGACGGGGGTCAGGCCGTGCACAATGTCGAATTGGTTGACGATTTGCGCGATTTGCGCAAGTCGCTTCAGTTTGCCTCGACGAGTCAGGTGGTAGCGCTGCGAGAATGAGTCTTTACGCGGGCCGAACAGTCCGATGGTTTCGGATTGCGTAAAGGTTGCGTCGTTCTGCTTGCCTTGCGATTGCGGGATTCCCGTTTTTCCCGCGGATTTGGCTGCCGTTGCCGCAGCCGCGTCGGACGAGGGGTTCGCCGTCGGATTGATCACCGCGTTGACTCGGTCGGAAAGTGTGACCGGCTCCACGCTTTCGGGTCGGGCCGCATCCGGCTCGATCGGAGAATTCAAAGACATATCGCTGCTCGCAAACGTTGGTCGGATTACGATGAGTGGGATTCATGAGGAGACTTGCGTCCCGCGTATTTCATGCGATTCGCATGTTTCGCACGTTTCTTACGTTCCGCACACGGCCGTTCGCATGTTTCGCAAGTTCCGCATAACAAATCGCCGTCTGAACGTGATGCGACGAGCAGACGGCGATGTGAACGATTGAACGTTACTCGGCTTTGGCTTCAGGTTCGGCTTCCTTGGTTTCCTCTGCAGCCTTGGCTTCAGAGGATTCCTTGACCTCCGCGACCTTGTGCTTGAGTTCGGCGTTGAGGGCCTTGCCCTGTTCGACGGTCAGCTCGCCCTTCTTGACGAGATCGTCAACGATTTCCTGGCTCTTCTCAACCGTGGTCGCCAAAGCGCCAACGCCGGCGAGGAAGACCTTACGCAGGCCGTCACCAAAATCAAAATCAGCCATGATTACCTCCTTAGGTGATGGTGGTACCCACTCTATCGCATTTTCTTCACAAATAACGTCAACGAAACTAGTCAATCGTTACAATTCTGCGGAAGACTCGCTGCCGTATGCTCACAGCGTACGAAAACGCGAAAACTACGAAACAGCGCGAAAACAATCAGCGCGGGCGTGACATGGCCACGCGACGCGCGTTGCTGGCAATCGTGTTGATGCGATCAAGTTCCGCACGCTGCGCTTCCGTCTGCCCTGCAGCGGCTGGATCGAACGAACCATACCGGCGTTCTGCGGCGGTGCGGATCAGAAAATCGGCGATCGCGGGGTTTTTCGGCAGCAGCGAGCCGTGCATGTATGTGCCGATCACATTGTTGACGCGGGCGCCTTCCGTATGATCCTCGCCATTATTGCCGGTGCTATCCGCGTCGACGGTGCCGAGCGGCTGCACGCCTTCGCGCAGGAAGGTTTGGCCGGAATGGTTTTCGTAGCCGATGATGTCACCGAAATCGGCGGAATGCTCGGTCAGATTGCCGATCATGCGCACTTCCTGCCCGACCGTGTACGCGCCGATCACGCCGATGCCGTCGAGTCGGGAGCCATCCACCGTTTCGAAATATTCGCCGAACAGCTGGTACAGACCGCAAATCATGAGCATAGGGGTGCCGCCGGCGGCCAGCGATCGCAGCAGGTCGGCGCGTTTGAAGAAGTCGTCGATGATTTTCTTCTGGCCGGTGTCTTGGCCGCCGCCGCCCAGAATCATGTCAACGTGTTCGGGCCACGCGTCGCCCTGATTGTAGGCGTGCACGCGCGGCTCGTAGCCGTATAGGGCGAGACGGCGCTGGATGGTGAGCACGTTGCCGGAGTCGCCGTAAATGTTCATGTCTTTCGGATATAGCGACACGATGTCGATTACCTGGCTCATATCGTCTCCCTCATGCGGTTCATACGTTCTTCATGCGTTTTCATGCGTTGCGCGGATTCGCGCTGTTATTTGCCCACGCCAGCGTCGGCGACTTCGGCGATTTTGCCGAGCGCGGCTCGCGTTTTGAGCATTGCCGTGTATGTGCAGTAAATGTGCTTGGGGGTGCCCGGATTCGCGTTCACGAACGTTGAGACGGCCTCTTCAAGTTCCGTGTTGACGCTATTCACCGGCACCTGATCGTATTCGAGGCGCAACGCCATGTCCCAGGCACGCACGCCCGAAACCATGGCCACACCGGTGTCTCGCAGCGAGGAGAAGTCCACGTCCCACAGCCAGCTCATGTCACGCCCGTCGGCGTATTCGTCGTTGATGGCGATCATGGTGTCGCAGCCTTCAGGGGTGAAGGATGCGAGCGACAGACGGAATCCCATGGGGTTTTTGACGAGCAGCAGCTCCACCGGCGAGCCGTTCACGTCGATGACCTCGCCGCGTCCGAACGCCGGAGTGACTTCGGCTGCCGCGTCGATCATGGCTTGCGTGGTGGAATGCGCGAAGTCGATCATGCGTTGTGAGATTCCCACTTGTCGCAATAGTTCGTCGGTTACGTTCTGCTCGAACGGCAGGAACATTGCTTGCGCATCGGCCACGACCGCTCGCACGACGGCCAGCGCGGCCGCCGCGTTGTACAGGTTGTACACGCCTTCCAGTCTCACACCGGTTTCGTACGTTTCACCGTCGATGCCGAAACTGGCACGATGGTCGCCCACGGCAAGCAAGGTCACGTCAGCTGGTAGCTGTTCCGCAGATTCTGCATTTTCCGATTTTTCTGCATGTTCCCCAGTTTTCGCAATTGCGGAAGCATCGCCAATCTCAATATTTTCGTCCGATTCTGCAGATTCGGACAAGTCAATACCAACTGACGCTTCAGTATCAGCTGCCGATTCCGTATCAACCGTCGTGCACATGTCATCGTCGGACGGGAAGAAGCTGCGCAACGACCCGTCAAGACCGAAATAGCGCACTTCCACACCATCTTCAGTATGTGCGACGTCAGCAAGTCGTGCGATGCGTGGATCCTCACGATTGAGCACTACGGTTCCGGTGGTCGCTTCGGCGGCTTTGCTCAGCAGTCGTGCGGTATTGTCGATTTCGCCGAAACGGTCGAGCTGGTCGCGCATCACGTTGAGCAGCAGGCAGTAGTCGGGTTGCACTTGTTTGACGAAATGCACCGCGTACGCTTCGTCGAGTTCCAGTACGGCGATGTCGGCGTCCAGTTTGCCGCCGAGCGAGACTTCGGCCAGCAGCGACGAGACCACGCCGCGGGTGAAATTCGATCCGGTCGGATTGGTGAATACCTTCAATCCCAACGATTCCAGCATGCTTGCCACTATGCGCGTGGTGGTGGTTTTGCCGTTCGTGCCAGACACGAGCACCACGCCAAGCGGTAGCTGCTGCAGGGTGCGTGCGAGGAATTGCGGGTCGATCCGTTCCACGATTTTGCCGGGGAACGCGCTGCCGCCGCCATGTGCCAGGCGGGAGGCCGCACGCACGGCCTTGCCGATCAACGGCGTTGCGAATGAGTTCCACGCCATGCTATACCTCCTGTTGGCTCTGGTAGTCCTGCGGCATATCTTTGAACTTGGAGTATGCGCCAAGGAACGCGAGATTGAACGTCTGCGTCGGACCGTTACGATGCTTCGCCATGATGATATCGGCCTCGCCCGGGCGATCTTCCTTGTCGTAGGCGTCCGGCCTGTGCACGAGGAACACCACGTCGGCGTCCTGTTCGATAGAACCGGATTCGCGCAAATCCGAAAGCTGCGGCTTTTTATCCTGACGCATTTCGGGGCCACGGTTCAGCTGGCTCAGCGCCACCACCGGCACTTCCAATTCCTTGGCAAGCAGCTTCAATGCACGCGAGAAATCAGACACTTCCTGCTGGCGGCTTTCCACGGCCTTGCCGGAAGTCATGAGCTGCAGGTAATCGATCACCACTAATTTCAGATCGTTCGTCTGCTTCAATCGGCGGCATTTCGCACGGATCTCCATCAAACTCATGTTCGGACTATCGTCGATGAATAATGGTGCGTTCTGCAGTTTATCCTGCAGATTATTGAGGATATTCCAACGTTCCTGCGTGATTTCTTCCGCTCGGCGCATGGCTGACAGCGGAATATTCGCTTCCGCCGAAATGATTCGTTGCGCAAGTTCGGTTTTGCTCATTTCCAAGCTGAAGATCACGGACGTCATATTGTGGTGCAGCGCCGCAGCTCGCGCGAAATCAACGCCGAGCGTGGACTTACCCATGGCCGGTCGGCCTGCAACGACGATCATCTGGCCCGGCTGCAGGCCTTGCGTCACGTCGTCGATGTCACGGAATCCGGTTGGCACGCCTTTGGAAACCTCGCCGTTTTGCAGTCGGTCGATTTGGTCGAGGGTATCGGTGATGACGGTGCCGATCGGCGCGTAATCCTGCCTCACTTTGCCGGTCGACATTTCGTAGACTTCGGCCTGTGCCAGGTTGACGACGTCTTCGGCTTGGGATCCTTCGGCGGTGTAGCCGAGCTGTGCGATTTTGGTGCCGGCTGCGATCACATTGCGCAGGATGGCACGCTGGTGGATGATGTCGGCATAGAAGGTTGCGTTGGCTGCGGTCGGCACGGATGCGACGAGGCTGTGCAGATAGTCGGATCCCCCCACTTTTTCGAGGTCGCCGTCTTTGAGCAGCTGGTTGGCCACCAGCACCGCGTCGACGGGCTGCGATGCGGAGAACAGGTTGATGATGGCTTCGTACACGGTTTGGTTGCGCGGCTGGTAGAAGTCGGTGATGTCAATCATCTGCGAGACTTCGCCGATGGCGTCTTTGCTCATGAGCATGCCGCCGAGCACCGCCATTTCGGCGGCGTCGTCATGTGGCGGCACACGGTCGAAGATGGCGTCGCGAATAGCCGTTCCCGACGCGCCGGAAATGCTGCCATTGCCTGAAAAACCGCGGTTTTGCCCTTGATTCAGGCCATTGTTCCAAGAATTGCTCTCCGCCATGCTTCTCCAGCTCTTCGATGTGTGGTGTACCGGGAAAAACCATAATACCTGTGCCACTTCACGAATGATGTTGCGATGAGATTCTGGAGGAATCTCCGCATTGACAGGATCGGAATCACCCGACACGCGCGAATCGGTTCGCTGTGGATAAGAAAGCCGAAAAAACCCGAGTTATCCACATACTGGGGATAACTATGTGGAAAACATATCGAGTTATCCACCAAATGGGGATAACCAAGTGGACAACTTGGGGACATCTTCCGTACGGGTGCCCATTCCCCTGGTTGTGATTTGCTTAAGTGAACCGAAGGTGATATGTTCCCCACTTTTTCTTAAACGATGGGTTTCCGCCGACGCGGCGGGTACCGCATCGGCAACCATGTCGCTTTGCCGGGCATTCGCTCACAGCCTACGCGGCCTCACATGTGGTAGCGGGTGGCGTTGTACATGGTTCGGACAAGGGTTTCGCGCCATTTACTCCAGCCGTACTGTTTGGAAATGGTCTCGCCGGCCGTGGCACCCAACGACGAACCGTCAGCACGAGTCAGATCGAACAGCATGTCAAGCAGCAGCGGATCATGATCAAGACGAGAAGCCAACTCGTCACCAACATTAGGATCATTCGGATTCTGACCAGTCGCAAACTCCGACAACGTAAGATGCTCACGCACCAACAACGTGACCCACCAAATAATGTCACGGTCAAAACCCATGCGCTTCAACACCATGGACGCATGACGCGCACCCTCCGCCGCATGATCGGCAACCCCCGGACGCTTGCCGACATCATGCAAAATACCAGCCAACAGCAACGCCTGATAATGCCGATCATCATATCGATTTCCACGAGGTGTTTCACGACCAAGCCGCGTGACCACCTCAACCGAATGACGGTCAATCGTATACCGATGCGCAGCCGAAGCACTCGGGCGATTACGAATCGCCAACCATTCCGGAATCAAACGACCCGGAATATCGACAAAATCAATCTCCTCCCACACCTGCAACAACGCGGGACCGCTCGCAAGCAAACGCAAGAACAGACTACGCGACTCATCATTCCACGTGCGATCATCGATCGGACACGACTTCAGATTCTGCAACGTGCCGGGCGCGATCGGCAAACCAAACTCAGCCGCAGCAACAGCAGCCCGCAACGCAAGACACGGATCGGACTTCGGATCGGCACCCGGCGCAAGCACGATCTCCTCCTCATGCTTGGCGATACCGGGCGCGACCACATCAAACGTAGGCGCCTGACGCTTACCGCCGCCACGAGGCTGGAACACCTGGAAAAACGCAAAACGAGGCTTCTCATGAGTCAACGAATGCTCAGCGCGAGAAGCCGTGGAATCAAGCGAAAACGCGATCTGGCGACCAACACGCGCAAGCAACGTCTGCAAATCATCAATCGACTTCGCCTCGCGCTCGCCGCTCGGCAACGTCGGATCAGCCAAACCCAACATCGCCGAAACCCTCGCCTGATAAGGAGCGAGCAACATGTTCGTGTCTTTATTGGCCACCAAATGAATGCAATCGCGCACATCCAGCAACCGTTCGACGGCATCGTCATACTGACCGTGCGGGCGGTCGGCAAGCCAAGAAGCGGCAAGCGCGGAGACCAGCACGGAATCACGCAAACCACCGCGGGACTCCTTAATATCAGGCTGATTGCTATACGCCATACGGCCGAACTCGTCCAAACGAGACTTGGCGGAGCCCAACAATTCGGGCAAGCGCTTACGGGCGGCCCTACGCCAACGCTCCAAAATGGAGACGGCCGTGGATTCGATCAGCTGCGTATCGCCCGCAATCGGCACCACATCCAGCCAACCCATCGCAGCAGGCAAATCATGGTCGGTCACCGCCTCGCACTGCGCGCGGGTACGCACCGACTGGTCAAGATCAAGGCCAGAATCCCAAATCGGATACCACAATTTGTTGGCAAGCTCGTTAAGCTGCTGGTCAGTAAGCGCGTGAGGCTCATAAATGACCACCAAGTCAAGATCGGAACTCGGTCCCACTTGGCCGCGAGCCAACGAACCGACCGCGCCAAGACCAATACCAACTTGCGGCACGTCAAAAGAAACCGTCTGGCAGGCCTCCTGCCACAACTTCGTCAGGCAATCCATGGCCAGATCCGTACGAGCCTTGCGCTTCGCCGCGCCATTGCGGTACACGCCGTCGGCATCCGGCTGACTTATATCCATGAAACGTTGTTTAAGACCATCAACCGCTGAAGTCATAGCAAATCCTTATGAATCTTCGCAAAAACAAGCAAATCTGAGCAAATAAAAGCGAAAGTGGGGAAATCCGAAGCAGACAATCTGACGCGAAAATCGTATGAAAATCCCCGCACGGCGCGAAGCACGTACGGGGATCTGTCTATTGATAACCC
>ENA-OXOI01000142-OXOI01000142.1-human-gut-metagenome-genome-assembly--contig:-NODE-142-length-12139-cov-13.449520_pt1 | contig 12139 bp, 15 predicted proteins | sample MGYA00249766_ERZ652501 | MGnify/ENA primary metagenome ERZ652501 (study PRJEB26925, sample SAMN05826637) | human gut metagenome | biome: ENVO:2100002; feature: ENVO:00000062; material: ENVO:00002003...
GATCTACACACTGCATATCGTCGGCAGCGTCAGATGTGTATAAGAGACAGTCTGAATTGGCTCAGGCGCTTCTTCTACGTTTCGATGGATGTCCTCTTTGAAGAGATATTTATTAATCAGGTTCACCACTTCCCTGGTGTGATTGAAGCGGTAGGCGCGTTCCAGACGCTCCCTGAACTCCTGATCACCTTCTTTGAAGTATCGGAAAATGTTGTCATCGAACCAGGCACGCCCGCCAGCGTATGTGCTGGCGAGGAAATCCCAGTGCTCTTTTTTCTTTATGTATTCGGGGTGGCGTCTTGCCACAAGATCCTTAATTTGCTTATCAGTCAATTCCATTTGCTTCTCTTCCATGATAGGTAAGTACTTACTTATCTTGAACCACCAAGAATAACACGATTTTTTACGGGATACCTACGATGAACCGGGTAGCCCAAGGCATCCGCGCTGTGCTCAATCCCCCCGCTCTTATCCATATCGCGAGAGCCTGGTTTGTAGATAACTTTCTCCAGTGAATCGATGAGATGTTTGCACTTAGGGTCGATATACAAACGAGTTTCGCCAGAGGCGCTCATCAACATGCGGTTCACTGAGTTCACACGATCAGCAATCGGTGGGTGCTTTTTCGGATAATCAACACGCAGAAAGCCCTTCTCCTTGAAGATGTCGATATCCGATTCCCCACGAGCGTGCTGACGATAGGCGCCGGCCGGGTCTGGGAAAATTGTGACCTGCGATTTCCACCGCCAGAAGCGACGCTCCAGCTCATCGCACACTTCTGCCGTATTCGACGAAAACAAGACAAGCTCATCCACAGCCCACAGCTCCCCATTCGGTTGTGGCTGCAGGATGACCGACGACATTGGATCAATGTTGAAGTCCTGGCCTACCCACACCGGTAATTTAGGATTGAACTGCAGCGGCTTAACGTGAACGCTACGATCGAACGGGTAATACACGCGCCCTGACATGTTTTCGAAGCTGGCGAGGTACTCCTGAGCGAACGACTTAGGGTCCATATCGTTCTTGGCTGCCTCGATTTCTGCCGTCGGAACGAATGGTGAATCAGCGGTTACAAACTGCCAGCTTTTCCACTGACCTTTGCGTTGCAGCTCTTTGTTCTGCCCGATAGTCCATAGTTTATGGAATTCGGAGAACCCTTTCGGAGTACCGATGATCAGCGCACCGCCGCGGGTGGATGACAATGTCGGACGGAGAACCTTGTACCAGGTGTCTGGCTTCATATCCTGGAACTCGTCGAGCACAACGAAATGCAGCGCAACACCACGAAGCGTATCCGGTTTATCTGCGCCTTTAAGCGCGATCTCCGAACCGTTTTTCAACACGATAGTCATCGTGGTGTCGTTCTTCTTCCGAATCCACTTACGCGGCAGAACTTCCTGCAGATCATCCCAAAGAATCTGGCGCGCCATTTGGTAGGTCGGCGCGACGTACCAAACTCGTTGTTTTCTCTCCTTAGCGGCAGCGCGAATGATGGTTGAGATCGACAGCCTCGATTTACCCCAACGTCGTCCGGCGCACACCACTTTGAAACGATGTGGCGACTGGAAGACTTGCATCTGCCCGGAATGCAGCTGTACGAGACTTAGAGACGACGGGATGGACATGGTTATGCATCTCCATCATCGTCTTCGCCCGATGCGTCAAAATCGCTCTCAGCTTCGCTCAGCGCTTCTTCTTCGAGTGATTCCAACAGATCGTCATCAATCACTTCGGGCTCATCATCTTCCTTGCGCAGCTGGGCCACCTGTGATGGGGTTAGCTCGCCAAAGACAAGGTTCGGAATATCCTCTTCACCGCCTTCTTCTTTCTCCATGCCCAATGCCTTGGAGGAAATTTCGAAGCATTTGGCCAGCGTGCCGCTGGCGCGCTGCAGGCTTTTAAGATCGTCCTCAATCGAGGCCAGTGGCTTGCCTTCGCGCTTTGCTGTAGTGACCTCGACCATTACCATCTGACCAAGGGCATACGCCCAGCCGTCATAGCGTGTCCGGCGGTCTTCTATCTTTTCGGCTCGGGCTTTAGCGCGCAGTTCTGCATCGGACTTGAGAGACTCGCGCACCATCTTCCCAACAGAATCAGCGCCTTTCTCTAATCCACGCTTTTTGAAGTGTCTGGAGAGCGTTTCACGACGGATGCCGTACTCTTCTTCCAGTTTTGAGAGCGTATACTCGCCCGAAGTCCATTTCGCTTCGGCTTCCGCCCATTCAGCCGGAGTCAGGCGAGTTTTGCTCTCGTCTTTTTCGACAGTCATAGATCCCTCTAAAACACACACAGAGCGCTTCCTTGCGCTCTTAAACAATTTGTTTTCTGGTTGTATTAATTAGGTCTGGGGAATCTGTTTGAGAGCCTGCTTCCGTATATATTTAATAAGTGACTTATTAGTTATATATACAGACGCAGGCTGTTAATCTGACTCCCAGACCAACTTACATCACCAGTAACTTGGCTCTGGCTCGACCTAATGTCGTCAGCCCCAGAGTTCGACGCTGGTAGCCAGAATCCTCTCGCGGCCGGCAGTCGTGCTTTTCGACCAAACCTTTCTTGATCAACGCGCGCAGGGAGAATTGCATAGACTGCTTTGTCGTCCGGTAAGGCAGCACTTCCAGCAGCTCGTCCAGATCGAGCAAATGTCCACGTTCATGGCCTAAGTTGATGGTCTTAATGATGTCTTTCTGTTTATCAGTCAGTGTCATGGCAAATCCTTATGCCGGTAACGCAATATCCAGTGGTGCATTCAGCGGTTGTTTATCAAAAGCCAGCAGTGGCAGTGTGTCAGGCAGCTGGCGACCAAAATCAGGGTTGCGATAAACCCCATAGAGAGGTGAAGTGAAGCTCAGATTGTGAATATCCTTGAGTAGTTTCACGATGCTGGCCTCATCCACCAGGCTATCCGCGATATCCTGAATGGTAGTGCCACGGTTGCGGCCTGCTTTTGCCAGAGAACTATTCTTGTGGTAGTCCGCCACCAGATCTCGCAGTGCGCGGCGCCGGCGTGAATCAGTCATCGCAAACAGCTCTTTCACAATCGCTTCGTTGTCGCCGGGATCAGAACGAAAATGGCGCTGAAAGACGCGAAGCGCGCTTTCGTAGCTCTTCGGACGTTCAGGACGGATGAAGCAAAACCCTGCTTTCATGGCAAATGGGTTATATTTGCTCATCGACGACTGGATCTCGATGATTGGCCGGTCATGCATCCTGCTAACCAGATTAATCATGCGATACGATACCCCGACGCCACGATACTGGGTGTCCACTACAGAGCGGCTGATCACAGCGAAGTTGTTGTTTACGTAACGTCCCCAGTACTGATTTGCCACGGTGGTATTGGTTGTGGGTTTCAGCTTTGGAAACATGCGATGCCGCGGCGCCAGTAGCAGTTTAGGGAAGGCCATAACTACAACGCCTACCAACCGACCATAAAGCTCGCAACGGTAGTAGGTAGGGGCGAACGGCTTCCCATCTGTCTTGTAGTGAAGCGACTTAAGCGCGTGCCAGTCTTCTACCGTCCCCCTGGTGACGGTCATGCGCTCAAGAAAGTCCAGATGGCGCGGGAACTCTTCCGGACGGTAGCGTTTGATGATGATGTCTGTCATGCCGATCACCTGCGCTCGATATTGGCATTGATGAAGTCCAGGCGAAGCGATTCCATCGCCCCAACCATGACGTATGGGCGCCCACCGTTATGCCAGCAATCCAGAACACTCCCGTCGTTATTGATCATCAGCAGCGCCAGGCTCTGGCTTTTGCCTTCTCTGGCGTACTGGAGTGCATCTTCCAGCAGGCGGATGACTTCAACGTTATTGTTGTCAGTCTCTTTCGATGGCTTCAGCTCTACGATCTTCAAATCAGGCATATTCCACCTTCACACGTTCTTTGTAGTGCTTGGTGATCTGCATATCCGGGCGCAGCGCGTTCTTCAGGTCTTCGTGGGTCGTCGCCACCATTACCGTCGCACCTACCTTTCGCGCGGCACGCTGGAGATTCGACGCCACAACCTGGGCGGTAACACGATCAAGAACTGCGCCAAATTCATCCGCAGCCCATACCTTTGCGCCCGACTCAATAAGCTTGGCGATCTTGAGCCGGTATTTCTGGCCATCCGACATTTCAGAAGGTTTGCGCACAAAGAGATAGGCATCATTCAAGCCAGCCATCGAAAGCAGCCCTAACGCTTCGCTGGTGGTTTTACCCAGTTGGTCAATGACATTGACGTCGTTGTCAAAGGTAAAGTCATCAATGGAGGCGACTGAAAGCCCTTCATCTTTCATCTGGCGTTGTAGCTCACGCAGCACGACAGATTTTCCGGAGCCTGACTGGCCAGTGATGTAGACCACATCACCCTGCTCGACTTCCAGCTCAAGATTGTCGTAAAGCGTCCAGTCTTTTTCATCCAGACCAAGCCCAAACGATTCGGCGATCTCAAGCGTGCGAGTGGTCTTGTTGACACGGGTCTGGAACGATACGTTGATGGTATATGTGCTCATGCTTCGACTCCCCTGGAGGAAACTTTCTGCGCATAAGCAACGAACGCGTCTACCCCGCTCTCTCCCGTGATTTCTTCCATGTGGGCAAGCAAATCCCCCACGACAATCGCAGAGCCAGCAGGGAGCGTTTTAAAGCCCAGAACATCGACCACTCGAACCTCTTCGGCGGCGACTTCGCGACTGATTTCGGTGTGCTCTTCTTTCTGGCGCTCGGTTTCCTCCCCCAGATCCATAACCAGTGCGCCAGTATCCATTTCTTCGGTCATGCTACCGACCAGCACGTTCAGCTCACGCTCGTCAAAGCCGAAGACTTCAACGTCACCAAGTACCAGAGACTCCAGCTCTTTCTGTAACTTAATGGCATCGTAATCAATGCTGGCCAGCCGGTTATCTTCCAGACGCTTCGCCTTCACTTCTTCATCGGACAGATCGTCGCGAACGATCACCGGCACACTTTTCAGCCCCGCTAAAAGCGCAGCTTCGCGGCGGCCGTGGCCAGTAATGATGACATCGTCCTTATCGACAGTGATCGGCTGGTCAAAACCACGCTTTTTTATGGCTGCGGCCAGGTCGCGGATCTGTTGCTCGTCATGCTTTTTGGCGTTCATTTCATAGGGAATGAGCTCTGCCGGGTCTCGGTAGACGATTTCGAACGTTTTGGTCATTAAATACACTCCTTGTAGTTATCGACCAGCCATACCAGAGCTTCACCAGCATTCTCCATGTCGTTGCCGGTGTTGATCGCCTGCTCTTTGATGATGGATTTAATGGTTTCGGTAACGCGATCAGAAGCGTCAAACGTCACTTTGAAGCGCATGGTCTGGTGTTCCGCACCGACACGCTCAGCTTTTTCGCGAGAGTCCTTCTCAATGGGCTCTTCGTCGCCACGCGACAACGCCTCAAGCATTTCCAGGTCAATTGCCGACTCACGAGCCAGTGTGGCCGCCAGTTCGTCGTCATAAGGGGCAATTTCCGACAGCTGATAATCGAGTTCTGACTGAATTTCCTCGATCAGACGCTGTAATGCGACCTGATCGTCTTCGCCGTATCGCTCGTTATCGACCAGAGACATTTGTTTCGCGACCAGATCGCTTATTTTGCCCACCGATATAACAGGAACCGTGGAAATACCCTGTTCCATAGCGGCTCGCCATCGATGTTCGCCACCGAGGATCTCAAATTGGCCACCGTCCAACTCACGCGCGAGAATTGGCTTGAAAAAACCCAGTTTTTCGATGGAGCCTTTCAGTTTTTCGAAGTTTTGAGCACCAACCGAGTTGGTGTTCCAGGGATTTGGCCGGAGTCTGGCCACTTCTACCTGCAGAATGGTAATTTTTACGTCCATACTTTTTGATACAATCCATTGCATAAGTACTTACTTACTATTCTAGCCAATTAACATATAAAAGGCACGAAGGAAAGATATTTATGACTGTTAGGATTGTTTCGAACGCGGTCAACGCTATGGTCTCCGGCGCTGATGACAACGTGAAGCGACTCGTCCAGGAAATGCTGAGTTACGAAGTCGAAGCTGGCGACTGGAAAGGCACCAGTACTATGTTCAACTGGAGCAAAAATGCCTTCCCCGCGGGTTTTGCCAAATCGGTAGCAGCCAATCTGGTGAAGGCTGGCATCAAATGCGTCCATATTCGCAAAGACAAGGTTCCTGCGCTTGGTAAACCAAACCCGGCAGTAAACCCCTTCCCATATAATCCGGACTATGCATATCAGGATCAGACTGTCGAGACACTGGTTCGCGAAGGAGTGATGATTGCGCAGATCGCCACTGGCGGGGGAAAGTCGAACGTAGCTTGCAAAGCCGCGGCGCGTATTGGCCGCATGACGCTGTTTTTAACCACCCGCTCTGTTCTTATGTTTCAAATGGCAGATAACTTCCAGAAGTCGATCGACTATCGCGCTGACAATGGAGAGCCGTGGCTTAAAGGCCAGAAGGTTGGCATCATTGGTTCTGGTGAGTTTCAGGTGTCTCGCCATATCAATGTCGCAACAGTGCAAACCCTGGCGAGTTTTCTTGAAGAGCCTCCACGCGATATGCCGGCGGAGAAAAAGGCTTATCATCTTAAGCGCCGGGAGCTGGTTAAGCGTTTCCTCTCAAGCGTCTCACTGCTAATCCTCGAAGAAGCCCACGAATCCTCCGGTTCAAACTTTTATGACATAGCCAGGCTTTGCATTAACGCAGACTATCGTCTGGCGCTGACAGCAACCCCGTTTATGAAGGCTTCAACTGAGGCCAATATGCGTCTGATGGCGGTTGCAGGACGCATCGAGATAAAGGTCACTGAAAAATATCTGATCGAGCGAGGTATTTTGGCCAAACCTTACTTCGTATACCATAAAATCGCGTACACTCCGGATGAGGCTCGTATACGAGCGGAGCTCGCTTCCAAGCATCTGAACTTCAGAGTTGGTATGAGCACGCCGTATCAGAAAGCTTATCAGCTCGGTATCGTTTACAATATTGGACGTAACGAGGCCGTCGTTCGCGACGCGCTGATGTACCGTGATCATGGACTGAACTGTATGACCCTGGTGAGGATCAAACGCCACGGTCAGATACTGATGGAAATGATGAAAGAGAGCGGCTTACGGGTAGATTTTATTTACGGTGAATCCAACCAGAGTACCAGACAGGCTAAGCTTAACAGCCTGGCTGCAGGGAAAATTGATGTGCTGATCGGCTCTACGATACTGGATGTCGGTGTCGATGTGCCAAGTGTTGGCGCCGTAATTCTTGCCGGAGGAGGCAAGGCCGAAGTCGAAATGCGTCAACGTGTTGGTCGCGGCCTTCGTGCCAAGAAGAATCAGGCAAATGTGTGTTTTATTTCGGATTTTATCGATATAAGCAACAAACACCTGATGTCACACTCATACGAACGAAAACACATTATTGACACCACTCCCGGGTTTGCAGAAGGCGTGTTGCCTGTCGGGAGCAGTTTTGACTTTGGTGTATTAGAAAGAGAGAAATTATGACCGAAAATCGCTCAATTTCATGTCAGGTGAAGCTCACAGAACAAGCCAACGACAAGCTCGGCTCGTTCAAAACGCGTTTGAAAGAGCGCAACATCAAAATGTCGAAGTCAGACATCATTAATCTTGTTCTGACCAAGATGAGCACAGCTGAGTTTGAGAAGATCGCGACCTCGATGGCAGCGGCTGAGAACGCAAGACAGAAAGTGTTGCAGATCTACGAGAACTCCGGGATGACCAAGGAAGACCTGGAAGACATCCTGAAACGGCTGCCGTAAACTTCTTCTTTTTCCCCGTCATGCAATGTTCATCATGTGCTCGTAAATAACAAAGGAGCACATGATGAATTACTTAGCTGAATTACCATTCGTTGACATCTTCGATGCCAAAGCCAACAAGGCTTTTTTCTGGCGAGTCGACAATCCCCTCGATTATAAGTGCGGCGTGAATAGTGCAAAGATGTTCGTAGAGTTCATTGAAAAATACCCATTCATGAACAACAGCAATGTTCTGTATAGAATAGCATGTGACATGACTGAATCAGGGCTTATTAAATCCGAATCTGCACGAGGTTTTTTTAACACGTTGGATATGTTATTGGTGCCTAAAAACTCTCAAAGTCGGAATGAGTCATCTGTATTAAAACGGCGCCAGATGCGTAGCATTCCCGACATTGCCAGTGAAATTGGTATTACAAGTATTAAGCTTCTGAATTTTCTTGCTCTAATCGGATGGATAGATTGTGTAACTGTACAGCCAACAATCGAATCAATTAATGAAGGCGTATTACGTAAAAACAGCAGAATGCCCTTCGGATATACAATCACAAGAAAGGGTGAACGTCTGATTGCAAGCAAATACAAGGCAATGTGCAAATAATCAACAACATGCTGGCGACTCGCGCGCCAGCATGTGATCGACGTCACACTTTAGCGTACTATCACCTTCGGTCAAAAAAAAGTCTTGATTGAAAGTATAATATTTGTAGTCTTCAGAGTCTTAAGTGTTGATTAGAGTACAATCTACCCTAATACAATTGGCATATCGTTTACATGAGGTCAAAATGACTCGCTTAGCCGTCTTAACAATCACTTCCATTCTTTCATTCTCTGCAAATGCGCTATCTGATCAAATGATGGACATGCAAAAAACTTACAGCATGTTCACCTCTCAGGATAATGTAGAATATGATGCCGCAGGTTTAGTTCAACAAGTTTGGTACAGATTCTCAGATAATGCAGAAGTGACAACGGCGACGGGGTCTTCTGAAAGGCTTAGACTACAAATTAATGGAACACCTGTCAAAGCCGATGAATCTAATATGTCGCAAGAAGCTCTTATACCTTCAGGGATGATCATTGAGGTTTTAGAAGGTACTCTTTATTGCAATGAAATGGCAACATCTGGTTGTCAAGTTAATATTAAAGTCGGAAGCGAAAATTCAATAACAACACGAGCAAAAGTTGGCGCAAACACAAACGGTAAAGTTCTTATAATCGATAGCGAAACAACAAAACGTGTGATTCAAGACATCCAAAAAGTATCAAAATCTAACATTAACAACAAGCATATATACCTTGAAGCACCACTCTTTGTTGTGGGCAACAAAGAGTTCAGATTTGGACTTATCGAAACACCGCTAAGGGCCAACTAATGACGAAAACAGACATCACCTACGGGATACCTGCTGAGGTTTGGCCACGCGATTACTCCAACGTGGAGAAGTCGTTAATGTTCTGGCGTAAGTCTCTCATCCCTGTAAGGGTTACGATGGAAGATGGCCAGGTGTTCTGCATGTACGTTCAGGGGACGATGTCGTCCCGTAACAAGGTAGATCTATGCCCGGCGCCATTCGACAAAGAAAATCGTATAAGACTTCCACTTGAGCGAATCAGCACGATCGAATCAGGCGTGACAGAAGGCATTGCGCACGACTTCACGGGGCGGCAAACGGTACATCCAGACTATGTTGATAACCGGCCATCTCGCCGTGATTTCTTTAAAATTTGCCGCAAGGCCCACGAGAACCAGAAATCAGTAAGGGTCTACATGGCGGATGGCCGTGAAATAGAAGGCGTGTCGTTAGGCGTTGACGCTTGTCAGGTAACGATGAAAATCAGTGAACACGCAAGAATGATTGCTCTCTTCGATTGGGTCGAGCGCATTTTACCGTTTTAAATCTATAAGGGTAATAACCGGCTATGTCCGGTTATTATTTTATGGGTCACTTCCCGATAAATTAAATCACCAAAAGTATTGTCAGCGCTAAATATATAAGGGTAATACACCGAGTGTAGAATTTATTTAGGCAACACCTTCGAGAAAACGCGATTTATTTCTAAGACTTTGATTTATTTGTGAAATAATTTTTTATCACCCCTTGCGAAAAACGCTTGATTTTATTTTTTGTATGTCGATAATTACTTACATCGAAAGCAAACATGCTGACGATAGACGAAAAACAAAATAAGTTTTCAATATTAAATAAGGATTAAAATCATGTCTAACGTAACCATTTCTAAAAAATCCATCATTGATGCTGCTGTAGTTATCACTGACGAATTACAATTAAAAGCAGATCAAGCTACACAGACTTACAACGAACATTATCAGAATGGCACGCACACCAAAGCAGATAAAGCTAACATGCTTGCAGCGTCTACTAAACTTGCATACTTCGTGAATAACGTTGTAAACGCAGTAAACGACGATAAGCTGTCTGGTGTCTTCTACTACGCGATTAAAGCAAGCAAGCAAGCGCCAGAAGTGTTTTTCCGCGAAGCGATGACAAATAGCTACTCTCTCGAAAAGCTGGTTTATCTGGTTAAGTCTATCAAGTCTGGTAAATGTGTGTATTCAGTCGCTGATATGTCCGGATCTCGCGTGTTCGCTTTAATCGATATGATTAACGATGAGATCGACACGTTCACAAATGGTGCTGTTTTCGATTTGATGAATGAAGCAAAACAAGCAAATGAAATCAAGTTAGACGCAGGATATACGCAAGCCAACCAGCTGATCAATCTGTGTGAACGTCTGGGACTGGTCGAGAAGATTAAAGGAATGGGCGCTGCCAAAAACGGATCGCAGCAATATCGCTTTATCAAAAATGATTTTTATAACTATCTGGCTGACGCTTTCAAAGCATAAGTAGACGGATTCAGCGCCCACTATGGGCGCTTTTTTCGTTTCCGGATCTCCACCATAACGCGCCATTGTTGGCGCGTTTTCTTTTATCTGGCGTTCACTCATTCACACCAAAAATAAGCGCCATAAACGCGCCAATTTAACGCGTTTTTACGTGTGGTAGTACATACCCATTACACACAGTAAAAAACACGTTATAGCGCGTTTAAAAGCGTTTTAGCGCGTGGCTTATTTTGTCGTGTCGTGGGCGTGATCGTCTGGTGACGCGATCCGCGCTATCCTTCGGGGCGTGTCGGCAATATTGGCGCGATCCGTGGGCGCTCACGTATCATTAGCACGTTGGCGCAACGTGTACGCGCTAACAATGCAGCGCAGATCACAGCGCAAGACGTATGGCGCAAAAACAGCTTACGTCCACCAGCTGGCGACGATTCTGGCGTCTCCCTCTATACAAATTTTTCCCATGAGGCGACCCCCGCCGTTTCCCGAAAATTTTCTGGCCGTTTCCCGTCGGTTGCCCGGATGGCTTTCTGCCCGTTCCTGAATTTCCCTGCGGGAGCTGGTGGACGGAAAGAAAGGGGCGTTTCCAGCCCCCTCCCCTCTTACTTGCCAGCCAGTATGTGAATCCGATTGCTGGCGTATACATTCAGCATAAAGTTAGCGCAAAACAGTTTCCATGAGTCAACGCCAGCGGCATACGTGATGTTTTTGCATTTAATTGCATTGTTGGCGATCCGCATACCCTGCGCTATTGCTTCATCATCGCTAAAATCGAACGACGATTGAGTCTTAATCCAGATAGCGATCTGCGAGGCAAACTCAGTCAGCTTGGACTGGCAGAATCGCCCGGAGCGCACCGGGAAGACAAATGTTCCAAACCCAGAATTTACCACATACGCTTTCTCAAATACCCGCGTGAATCGACGGTTGCAAATGATGTCTTTGGCGATCTGCTGCTTCTCTTTCCCAGACAGCTGGATGGTCTCTTCTTCGCGCCAGGCGCCCAAGATGTTCTTTTCAATATCGGAGTATGTGACAGAGATGGTGCCATGCGCGGGAGTGTTTACAGTGGCGATATAGTTCATTGTGATAATCCTTTAAACAACTTGTTTTCTCGTTGGTTTAATTATCGCAGTGGGTGTGAGGCGTCCAAGCATTCTGTTTCGGCAGCTGGTGGCCGTCGGGAAGTCGGTGGGTGCTTCGGTAGCCTGGCGGTAAGAGGTGGGTGTTTTTAGCCTGGTGTGATGAGGTTGGTGTATCTATAGGGCGACCGGTGCTATCTTGCCCGTAGGCGATAAAGGAGATGCGATATGTTAGATACCCTGGACAATCTGCAGTTAAGCAAGGAAGAGGCGCTTGCACTGGCGCAACTCGTGAAGCGGTTAACCTGGACTGATATGCGAGGGTGCGCCGTCGATGATGATGAAGCCTATACGATCAGTGATGCCTGTCTCTTATACACATCTGACGCTGCCGACGATATGCAGTGTGTAGAT
>ENA-OXOI01000144-OXOI01000144.1-human-gut-metagenome-genome-assembly--contig:-NODE-144-length-11909-cov-12.255526_pt1 | contig 11909 bp, 13 predicted proteins | sample MGYA00249766_ERZ652501 | MGnify/ENA primary metagenome ERZ652501 (study PRJEB26925, sample SAMN05826637) | human gut metagenome | biome: ENVO:2100002; feature: ENVO:00000062; material: ENVO:00002003...
TGACATTCTTTCATGGAAAACAGCACTGCGAATGGCTTCTTTTTCTCGTAAAATTTGCTCAAGTTGAATTGCTGTTTGTGCAGTTTTACAAATGACTAAGATTTTTTCATTTCGGTGTGATTTTAGAAAATCAATTAACCAATGAATTTTTTCGTCTACTTCAGCCGCATCAATCGTTATTTGATGGTAAACCCGATGCGGGAAACCTTTCACCCCTTGGCGTGTATTGCGAAATAAAATACGGCTTGTACCATGTCTGTCGATGAGATTTTGAATGAGTTCTTGTCGCGCAGCTTGCTTCTCCTCATCATTATGACAGGCTAAAGCTTTGAATAATGGTTCGACATCCTGCTCATTGAGTAAATCAGAAATATGATTTTTTTCGACCGCACTTAGCGGCTTCTCAGAGAGTAAAGATTGCACGGCATCCGCAACAGGTTGATAATTTTCCTGTTCCTTCAAGAACGCCTGGTAATCATAAAAACGCTCAGGATCAAGTAAGCGTAAGCGTGCAAAATGGCTTTCCAAACCCAGTTGTTCTGGCGTTGCGGTGAGTAATAAAACGGATGGAATAGCGTTCGCTAATTGTTCCACCAATAAATAAGCGGCACTCGGCGCATTTTCTGACCAAGCCAAATGATGCGCTTCATCGACAATTAAACAGTCAAATTCAGCTTCAATGGCTTGTTGTACGCGATGAGGGTGAGCTTTCAACCAATCTAATGCACAGATAATTAAGCTTTCCGTGCTAAATGGATTGATGGCTTGTTCGGCAAAATCTTCACAACGTTCTTCATCAAATAATGAAAAATGTAAATTAAAACGACGAAGCATTTCGACAAGCCATTGATGTTGCAAGGTTTCCGGTACAATAATTAATACACGTTGTACTTTTTCAGCAAAAAGCTGATTTTGCAAAATCATACCTGCTTCAATGGTTTTACCTAACCCCACTTCGTCCGCTAAGAGCACGCGAGGATTAACACGATTTCCTACCTCTTGTGCAATATGAAGTTGGTGAGGAATTAAACCCGCACGATTGCCTCGTAACCCACGCAAAGGCGATTGAAATTGAGCTTGTTGATGCAGAAGCGTTTGATAACGCAACGCAAAATGTTCACTGCGGTCAATTTGCGATGAAAAGAGGCGATCTTTGGCTTGGCTAAAGGAGATAATCGGAGAAAGTTCTTTTTCATTGACGATAATCTCTTCGCCTTGCGCATTTTTGGCTAAATAAAATAAGAGACCATTCATTTCTTGAACATCAAGGACTTCACCTTGCCAACCTGCTTGGTGATGAAGTTGTTCTCCTTTATTCAATACAATTCGGGTTAATGGCGCTTGTGCCACCGCATAAATTCGGGTTTCATCTGTCGCGGGAAAGTGAAGGGTAACAGAACGGAAATCTAAGTCTGTAATTATTCCTAATCCGAGGCTATTTTCTGTTTCGCTAATCCAACGTTGACCGATTGCAAATGACATCATCTTCCTCTTAATGAATCTCTTAAAATGGGGCGATATTGTAGTCTGATTATAAGGGAATGCAAGGCGAAGGCGAGTAAAAGCATGAAAAATAAAGTGTGATTTATCTCACAATAATCAAATTAAATACCTGCTATGCTTTACTTTAAAAAAGTGCGGTGTAAAAATGGCGTACTTTTTATAAAACAGGAGTGTTCCATGAATTGGACAGAACGACTTAAAGAAGAATTTTTATCAGGTTGGAAACCTTTTGAAGTGGCATGGGTAGTTATTTTCCTTGCCGCGCAAATTATTGCTTATGTTCTTGCGCCAGACAGCCCATTAGGCATGATTTCCGGTATTGCAGGTATTCTCTGTGTAGTATTGGTGAGTAAAGGGAAAATAAGTAACTATTTCTTTGGGCTTATTTTTGCTTATACCTATTTTTATGTCGCCTGGGGAAGTAATTTCCTGGGTGAAATGAATACGGTGCTCTATGTATATATCCCATCACAATTTATCGGTTATTTTATGTGGAAACAACACATGCAAAACGATAATGGCGGTGAAAGTGTAATTGCAAAAGCTTTAACACCAAAAGGTTGGGCAATTTTGCTTGCGAGTGTTGGGATTGGTACATTCTGCTTTGTACAGGCTTTAAAAGCAGCAGGTGGGAGTTCTACAGGATTAGATGGTTTAACTACAATTATCACTGTAGCGGCGCAATTATTGATGATTTTACGTTATCGTGAGCAATGGTTGTTATGGATTGTCTTAAATGTGCTTTCTATTTTACTTTGGGCTGAACAGCCGGCAATGTACTTAATGTATAGTGCTTATTTACTCAACTCATTATATGGTTATTACAACTGGACGAAACTCGTCAAAGCGGAAAGCCATTAATCAAATCGATAGAAAAGGGCATAGTAATATGCCCTTACATTTTTAAATAAAATGTCTTCGTCAATGCAATAAATTCCTCTGTGTACTGATTGTTTTCGTTATAAATCACCAAGCTATCTTTTACCTGTGGTAAATGCTCTCGGCTAAACGTGAGTAACATTCGTTGTGGTGCTTTCCCTGTCTTTGTAATGACATCAGTCTGCTTAATACAATAAAGTGCAGTTGAATTTATCAATGTTTTTCCCGCCTCATAAGGCAAGACAAAACTGATTTTTCCTTTTTCGGATAAACAACTCGCCGCCCAATTTAACCAATCTAAATGGCTTTGTTGAACATAACGAGCAAGTGCTCGTTCGTCATTTTTACATTCCACACCTTGCGCAAAATAAGGCGGATTCGCCACAATTAAATCAAATTGATGTGTTGTTTGTTGGCAATAGGTTTGCACATCTTGGTGTGTTAAATGAAGACGATTGTGCCATGGTGAGACCTTAAAGTTTTCTTCCGCTTGTTGTGCTGCAAGGGGATCAAGTTCAACGGCTTCAATTTGGCAATGCTCATGACTTCGTTGGGCGAGCATTAATGCAACCAAGCCCGTGCCAGTTCCCATATCTAGAATATACTGACAATCAGACACATCCGCCCAAGCACCAAGTAAAATGCCATCTGTGCCGACTTTCATCGCACAATGTTGTTGATTAATATGGAATTGTTTAAAGGTAAAGCTGCTCATAAAATCTTGCGGAAAATGACCGCACTTTCAGGTATAATTAGCCCTAATTTTAACAAATTAACGCAAAATAATGAATTTATCCCCATTTGAAGAATTCGATCTTTCCCCTGAATTATTAAAGGCCTTAGAAAAGAAAGGTTATACCCGCCCAACTGCCATCCAATTAGAAGCGATTCCGGCTGCAATGGAAGAGCGTGACGTGTTAGGTTCTGCACCAACCGGTACAGGAAAAACTGCTGCATTTTTATTGCCAGCGATTCAGCATTTATTGGATTCTCCCCGTCGTAAACCTGGTGCGCCTCGCATTTTAATTTTAACACCAACTCGTGAGTTAGCGATGCAGGTTGCGGAACAAGCGGAAGAATTGGCGCAATTCACGCATTTGAAGATTGCTACGATTACAGGCGGTGTAGCGTATCAAAATCATGGGGAAGTGTTTAATTCAAATCAGGATATCGTGGTGGCAACACCAGGGCGTTTATTGCAATACATCAAAGAAGAGAACTTTGATTGTCGCGCGGTAGAAATGCTGATTTTTGATGAAGCAGATCGCATGTTGCAAATGGGCTTTGGGCAAGATGCGGAGAAAATTGCTGCTGAAACACGTTGGCGTAAACAAACGCTCCTCTTCTCAGCGACATTAGAAGGGGAGTTATTAGTTGATTTTGCAGAACGTTTATTGAATGACCCAGTAAAAATTGATGCCGAGCCAAGCCGTCGTGAGCGTAAGAAAATCAACCAGTGGTATTATCACGCCGATAGCAATGAACATAAAATCAAGTTGCTTGCTCGTTTTATCGAAACCGAAAAAGTGAGCCGTGGCATTGTGTTTGTCCGTCGTCGTGAAGATGTGCGTGAGCTTTCTGAAACCTTGCGTAAACGTGGCATTCGTTCTACTTATTTAGAAGGCGATATGGCACAAACGCAACGTAATAACGCCATTGATAAATTGAAATCAGGCGTTGTTACTGTGTTAGTGGCTACTGATGTGGCTGCTCGCGGGATTGATATTGATGATGTGACACACGTCATGAACTTTGATTTACCTTATAGTGCCGATACGTATTTACATCGTATTGGTCGTACGGCTCGTGCAGGGAAAAAAGGTACAGCGGTTTCTTTTGTGGAAGCCCATGATTACAAATTGCTTGGTAAAATTAAACGTTATACGGAAGAGCTTTTGAAAGCGCGTATTTTAGAAGGACTAGAGCCTCGCACTAAACCACCGAAAGATGGGGAAGTAAAATCCATGTCTAAAAAGCAAAAAGCGCGTATTAAAGAAAAGCGTGAAGAAAAGAAAAAATCAGAGGTGAAGAAGAAAGCTAAACTGCGTCATAAAGATACGAAAAACATTGGTAAACGCCGTAAACCAAGCGCAGAAAAAGCAACAGAGAAACAATAAAAAAATAGCCGCACTCATTAAGTGCGGTTATTTTTTTGACTATTTATGAACTTGGCTACCGATTAAGCCACCTAATGCGGCACCGCCTAATGTCGTTGCGGCATTACCGCCAATCATATAGCCTGCTGCGCCACCGATAGCCGCGCCAGCTGTTGTATTTTTTTGAGTGCGACTCATATTCCCACATGCTGCAAGGGAAATAACAGTCATCGCGATAACAAGTGATTTTCCAATTAATTTCATAGGATCTCTCCGTGTTTAACATATAATACTATCTATCATGATAGTAATCCGTAAGACAAACAGAGATGAATGAAAGTTCAGAAATATGCTTTTTCGATGATTTTTTAAACAACCAGATGTATTAATCTTTCGTTTGATCTAATACTTTCGCAACGACTTTCAAATATTCAATTGCCAAACTATGATGCCCCGTACTCGCATTAAACACTAAATCTTCACTTAATACACCACAAGGCATATCCTCTGGGATCTTACCGTCCTCATAAGCTTGATAATCGTCTCGCCAGTCACCATCAAAATAATAGTGTTCTAATATTTTCATTTTAGGTAAGAAGGCCTGCCATTTTTCAAGAAATTGTTCCGCTTCGGCTAAGAAACTTTCCGCTTCATTGAGAAGGTTTTCCATTTCTGAAATTTTATCTAAGCGTGATTGAGATAACATAGGTTTCTCCAAAGTAAGGTAAAAATAAACCGCACTTTATGCGAACAAAGTGCGGTGAGTTTATCATGCGTTTTTAGACTTACACATCATAAGTGGTAGATGCCGTATTACCTCCACGACCTGTCCAGTTGGTGTGGAAGAATTCACCGCGTGGTTTGTCGGTGCGCTCATAAGTATGTGCACCGAAGTAGTCACGTTGTGCTTGCAATAAGTTTGCTGGTAAACGGGCTGAAGTGTAACCATCTAAGAAGGTAATCGCAGATGCCATACAAGGCATTGGGATACCTACTTCGATCGATTTTGCCACCACTTTACGCCAGTCGCTTAATGCATTTTCTAAAATACCTTTGAAGTAACTATCTGAACCCAAGAAGATTAAATCTGGATTTGCTTCATATGCATCACGAATATTACCTAAGAAACGGCTACGGATAATACAACCTTCACGCCATAATAATGCGGTTGCGCCGTAGTTGATGTTCCAGCCAAATTGTTCAGAGGCTTCACGAATCAGCATAAAGCCTTGTGCGTAAGAAATGATTTTTGATGCCAATAATGCTTTACGTATCGCTTCAATCCACACTTTTTTATCGCCTTCAACTGGTTGAATTGTTTTACCAAATAGTTGGTTAGCGGCAACACGTTGATCTTTAAATGAAGATACGCAACGAGCAAAAACGGACTCAGTGATTAAGGTTAATGGAATACCGAAATCTAATGCATTGATACCCGTCCATTTACCGGTCCCTTTTTGGCCAGCTGTATCTAAGATCTTTTCAACTAATGGTTCACCATCAGCATCTTTATAACCAAGAATATCGGTGGTGATATCGATTAAATAGCTATCAAGTTCAGTTTTTTTCCATTCTGCGAAGATCGCTTGCATTTCTTCATAGCTTAAGCCTAAACCTTCTTTTAAGAATTGGTAAGCTTCACAGATTAATTGCATATCGCCATATTCGATACCGTTATGAACCATTTTCACAAAGTGGCCAGCACCTTCGCCGCCAACCCAGTCACAGCAAGGTTCACCTTGTTCTGTTTTAGCAGAGATTGCTTGGAAGATTGGTTTAACATATGGCCATGCTTCGTGGTTACCACCTGGCATGATAGATGGTCCATGACGTGCGCCTTCTTCACCACCAGAAACACCCGAACCGATAAAGCGAATGCCTTTTTCAGCCAATGCTTTAACACGACGGTTGGTATCAGGATAGTTTGAGTTACCACCATCAATGATGATGTCGCCTTCTTCTAAGTGCGGTAATAATGCCTCAATGAATTGATCCACCACATCACCCGCACGCACCATTAACATCACTTTACGTGGTTTTTCTAATTTAGAAGCTAAATCTTCTAAAGAGTATGCGCCGATAATATTCGTGCCTTTTGCTGCACCTTGTAAAAATTCATCCACTTTTGACGTGGTACGGTTATATGCCACGACTTTAAAGCCATGATCATTCATATTTAAAATGAGGTTTTGCCCCATTACGGCTAAGCCGATAACACCGATGTCGCCTTTTACTGACATTGTTTTCTCCTGTTTTTGAGGTATAAGTCTTTGTACTGATTGGAATATGTTAGTGCTATAAATCACACTCTACATTTATTTACATTGTTAATAGTTTTTTTAATTCATTGAATAGAAGTTTAGCTTTTTTATTATTGTCTTGATCATTTGCTTCTTCTTTTTCATACCATTCAATTACATCCTCCTCTGGATAAAAGAGAGACGCATAGTTCTTAACGGCATTACGGCTTCCGCCTCTAGTTCTCGATGTTCCAAAAATAAAATTACAATATTGATGATTTAACTCATACAAATTATGGCTGACATGCCATTCATTGTCTCCAGAGGAATATAATCCTACTTTTACATCTCCCTTTTGAAATATTGCACAAAAATCAGCACTACCCTCATTGCGCCTAAAATAAACTAAATTATCTAAGAACTGCTCACATGTTTTTTTGAATAGAAGATTTAAGGTTGTTGTTTTACCTGTATTACCCTTACCATATAAAATAAATAAATGCTTTTCCATTTTTGCTCCTAATAAAAAATTTATTACCAAATCATCTTCTCATTACAAAAAGTGTGGCCACACTTTCCAAGTGTTTTTTAACTCTTCGTCCACGCACTCATATGCTGCGTAAATCCAATATGCGGATAATAATCCACGGCTTGTGGAGCAGATAAAAGCACAATTTTGGCTTGTGGATGTAAGACTTGTTTAGTGTGTTCAATCAACTGCAAGATGATACCTTGTTTCTGATATTCTATAGCCAAACTTCTTTTAAATTTCTCTAATTAAAGAACTGCCTTGCTCTAACGTGTCTAGCCACTGCCATTTTTCATGACCGATGAGTTTACTTTCTTCTAAAGAAAATGTTGTACAACAACGACCCAAACGATTTTCTAGAGATTGATTTAAATGTTGATACGTAAATTCAATTTGAGTATCGTCAATCCATTTCCCAATTAAAAAACCTTTTAAAATTTCACCGCCACCATATTCTGCCCAAATCATTTTACCTTGTTGATGGTAATGAAATTCTGTTTGGCTGCTGACTTCACCATTTGAGGTGTTTTCAACAGCAACAAATTTTTTATTATCTAAATTCAACATTAAGTCACTCCGCATCTGATGTATCTATATATATCTTATTTTTGCATAATGTAATGCATTTCAACATTTTTCGCTTTTGCGGCTTTTTCTAGATCTGCTTTATCACTTTGACTATCTCCAACAAGGTATAAAGATACATCCTTGCCGACCTTTTCTGCATTATTTAGTCCATACATGGCTACTGCTTTATTCACAGATTGACTGTTCCCTGCAATTCCGATATGTAAATTATCTGTAGCTAAAAGAGATACGAGTCGTTTTCCTGAAGTACCACCTGCGGTTCTAATCGTTGCTACAAGCATTCCATTTGAAACTGGGTTTCCTGCTTCTGGAACTTGAAGCATTACTGAGCGATTATCTTTTGGCATTTGTGTCGCTAACTGATCTAAAGATGGACCAGATGAACAAGCAAATAACAAAGTTGAAGTAAGTAGTACAAACAGTTTTTTCATTTTTGTCTCCATATCATTCTAATAAATTAACTCTTCGTCCATGCACTCATATGTTGAGTAAATCCAATATGCGGATAATAATCTACTGCTTGTGGAGCAGATAAAAGCACAATTTTGGCTTGTGGATGTAAGGCTTGTTTAGTATGTTCAATTAACTGCAAGCCGATACCTTGTTTTTGATATTGCTCATCAACCGCTAAATCAGATAAATAACAGCAGTAGGCAAAATCCGTCACCGAACGTGCCACACCCACTAATCGTTCACCATCCCAAGCGGTGACTAATAAATCCGCATGATGCAACATTGCCGCGACGCGTTTTTCATCCTCTAACGGACGGCGTGCCCCGAGCGTTGTTTTATTTAACAATTCAATAAATTGTTTAACTGAAATTGGTTCATTTACTTTGTAGTCTATCATTTTGCCATCCTATGGTATTTGATACTCAACTTGTTATAGCAATTTCGCCGCCGCTTTATCCAAATACCATTCCGTCACTCCATTTTTTGCTTTAATTTTTGCTGCGGGATAAGGCAGATTCTCTGCAGGAGTCGTTTGGATTTCTTTTAAAATGTCTGCTTTGCTTTCGCCAGTGACTAAATAGGTAATGCGTTTGGCTTGTTCAATGAGTTTGGCTGTTTTAGAAATGCGAATTTGACCACTTTCAGGGTGTTTAGCAATGACAGCTAGGTTTTCATCATCAAAATTAGTTTGATGTGGGAAGAGAGAAGCGGTATGACCGTCAGTCCCCATACCTAAAATGATCCAATCAAAAACACCGTTTGGAATGACCGCACTTAATTCTTCTTCGAAACGTTTCAACTCAAAGTGCGGTTCATTTTCGCCGCGAATTCTGTGGATGTTTTCCGTTGGAATTTGAATATGATCGAATAAGAGTTTTTGCACTTCACCATAGTTGCTTTCTGAATCTGTTGGTGGAACCATACGATCATCACCCCACCAAAAATGCAGATTCTTCCAGTTGATTTGTTCGGTATAAGGCGCTTTGGCTAAAGTTTTGAATAACAGCTTAGGCGTTGAACCGCCAGAAAGAGAAATATGTACAGGGTGATTTAATTGGCTATAAATCACAAATTCTTGGGCGATCTTTTCAACAGCGTGTTGAGCCGTTGGGAAGGTGATGGTGTTCATGTTTGTTTCTCTCTATTCGGTGATAAGCCTTCTTCTATTTATTGAAGAAGGCGAGATATTGATGACTAAACCTTTTTCTTCATTTTACCGCTTGGTTTACGCCATACGCGACCACTTTTCGCAATGAGTTTTTCGGCTGCAATCGGTCCCCAAGTGCCGGCTTCATATTCGTAGATTCGACCACCAGCTTCTTTGTAATCCAAAATCGGTTGCACAAATTTCCATGCGGCGTGCACCGCATCCGTACGCGCAAAGAGTGTGGCATCGCCCTTCATCGCATCAAGCAATAAGCGTTCATAAGCCGTGAGCACTTGCTCATCGGCTAAATCGGCATAACGGAAATCCATTGAGACTTCTTTGGCTTCAAAGCCCGCACCTGGTTTTTTCAAGCCGAAGCGCATGGAGATGGCTTCATCGGGTTGGATACGAATGATCAATTTATTTTCTGGTGCATTTTGGCTAAATACAGGGTGCGGAGTAGTTTTGAAATGAATCACAATTTCAGTCACACGTGCCGGTAAGCGTTTACCTGTACGCACATAGAAAGGTACGCCAGCCCAACGCCAGTTTTCAATTTCGCAACGTAGCGCCATAAAGGTTTCAGTGCGAGAGTTAGCCGGCACGCCTTTTTCCTGTAAATAGCCTTTGACTTCTTTGCCATCAATTTCGGCTGCAGTGTATTGACCAAGCACTAAGTTGTGCTCAACGTCATCTTGCGTTAATGGACGTAAAGAGTGCATGACTTTGGCCACTTCATCACGCATTGAGTTCGCATTGATGATCGCCGGTGGTTCCATGGCAACCATGGCGAGAACTTGTAATAAGTGGTTTTGAAACATATCACGCATTGCACCGGAGCCATCGTAATAGCCACCACGTTCTTCTACACCAATGGCTTCAGCACCGGTAATTTCCACATAATCAATGAAATTACGATTCCAAAGTGGCTCAAACCAACCATTTGAGAAACGTAAAACGAGTAAGTTTTGCACGGTTTCTTTACCAAGATAATGGTCAATACGATAGATTTGATGCTCTTCAAAGAAACGATGAATTTGAATGTCGAGTTCTTGCGCTGTTCTTTCATCGTACCCAAAAGGTTTTTCGACAATAATTCGCTTCCAACCCTCTTTTTCTGTATTTAAACCGTGAGCTGCAAGGCATTCTGGAATCACACCATATAAGCTTGGTGGGGTGGACATATAGTAAAGAGTGTTGCCATTCGTTTGATATTTAGTATGTAATTCGTCTAAACGTGGCACTAATTTGCCATAATCGGCCGAATCTGATGTATTTACCGCTTGATAATAGAGATGACTACAGAATTCTTCGAGCGTTTCTGGTGTTGTATCTTCTGTTTGAAGAAGTGCTTCGCGCATTTTTTCACGAAAAGTGTCATCGTTCAACTCAGAACGTGCAACACCTAGAACGGAAAAGTTTTCACTCAAACGCCCGATTTTGTAGAGATTATAAAGGGCTGGAATGAGTTTGCGGTGCGTTAAATCACCAGAGGCACCAAAAATTACAATACAGTTATTATTCGTTTGCATATTATTCCTTATTGTTCCGAGTAGTGTTTTTAAATAATGCAATATATTACTGCACTTTACCAATCGAACCAATCAATTAAATTGAAAGACAGATGCCCAATTTTGTGTATTATCTGACACCATCAAAAAGGGTGGATTAATTAAACTTTCACGCTGATTATAGGTGAGCGGCTGATAGTGCGGATCGAAAATCATCCCATTGATTTCCGCTAATAAGATTTCAGCGCCTGCAGTGTCCCATTCGCCGGTTTTGCCGAGGCGAATATAGCAATCAACTGCTCCTTCAGCGACTAAACCGCTTTTTAAGCTACTCGAACCGACCACCGTAAATTCGCATGCCAAATTCTTCGCTAAAATTGACCGCACTTTTTCTTGTGAGGTGGTGGCGCCTACGGCGATTTTTAACGGTTTGGTGAGATCGATTTTTCGTGGCTGTAAGCGTGTTATCTTTTTTTCACTTTGTTTGAATGCTCCAAAGTCTTTCATGGCGTAATAGGTAATATTCAAAATAGGGAAATGGATAACACTCAGTACAGGTTGATGGTTTTGCACGAGTGTAATCAACACCGAAAATTGATCCGTGCGATCAATAAATTGCTGCGTGCCATCAAGGGGATCGATTAGCCAATAGGTTTGCCAAGTTTGGCGTTGTTCAAAGGGGATATTGCAGTTTTCCTCTGAAAGAACAGGAACATCGGAGAAAAGTGCGGTTAGTTTTTCAATTAAAAACTGGCTGACAAATAAATCCGCCTCTGTAACAGGTGTGTTATCCGATTTGGTTTGTATTGCCACATCCTGTTGGTAAAAACGAGCCAAATGTTTTCCCGATTCATTGGCAAGCGTGCGGACTTGATCGAGAAGAGATTGAGATAATTGCATGTTTATTTCCTACTTTGATTTCGGTAATAACAAGGAGAGGCAAATTGTCGTATAGATTGCTAG